>JGI24021J15306_10004463_pt1 | contig 16276 bp, 9 predicted proteins | sample Ectturendosymbi1_FD_15306 | JGI IMG/M metagenome (IMG submission 15306) | reverse complement strand
AAGATTCTCTTATGGTATATTCTCTAAAAGTTATAAAAGGTTTCTTATCGCGCTCAGTACATAGCAAGCTTGATTTTCGTAATAAATTTCATTTCGTAATTGACTTGGCAATCTCACCTGTCACATGATACTTGTTTATTCATATGAACTAATCGTTCATCATTTTTGTGTCGTGTCTTCTGATATTTTTTTCTTCTCACCAACGGTTCCTAAATATTGCCTGTGCTACGCTGTCTCTGGTCTATATCATTTCTTCTCGTGGATTGACTGTATATTGGAGACTTAATTTGTTGTTGCAGTTTACTGAGGTTTGGTATATCAGCTGTTCTGTTTTTTTCTTTCGTCTTGAATATTTACTTATAAATCACAGTCAGCAGTTGCTATGTAGTTGTAATGGCCACCAAGGCATTTCTCACGACTTTAGGGACACCTTGACAAGATAATCTTCGGGTTTTTCGGGGTCGCAGCCCTACATTCATTTTTGGCGATGTTCTTGTGTATTAACAATATTTATAATGGCGGCTAAACGTGACCACAGTACTATAACTTCTCGATTTCTAATTGGACAACAGAGGGTTCAATGTACTACAGAAATCTTATTTCTTACACGTAATACATGTTGTTTCGCAGGGTCTTCCCTTGGGCCATTACTATTTCATATATATTAATGATATTGTAAAAATATCAAACTTGACGGTAAACTATAACTATCTGCAAAAACTTGTATGCGATGAACTTTACCAACACCTACTTCTGGATTCGGGTCAACAAATTATGATAAATTATTCCAAAATTACTTTCATGCTCATGAATAGCCAAACCCTAATAATACATTTTTTCTATAATCAATGCACAGTAACATAATTTGGCATCACACGTGATGACAAATTCAGTTGGAAACCTCATGTAGAAACGTTTGCAACACAAATTCCGTATTCATTTTGTTTAAATTGAAACTCAACACCAACATTTCAGAGCTCAGACTTAGTTTGACCTTTTTCACTCTTATCTGACTTACTCAATTTTTGATAGGGGAAAGCCAAATAAAACTACTTTTCTAGTTAAATTGCAGAATGAAGCTGCCAGAGCCCGTAATTATAACAAAACTAAAACTGTTATTCTCTATTTCAAGCAAAGCTGGATGGGCAGAGTTTTGCACGATTAAACTCTGTTTATATTGCCGGCACATTAAAATTATGTTCTGAAAATATTGTCCGGCACTGTTTTTGCATTAAGGTTATCACGTCAAGATTAAAGTGAAATACAAAGTTAAGTTTCATAGAAATGTTGCTCACCTGCGGGTGTTGTTGCTCAAGTTTTAGCAGATTTTTGTCATTTGGTAGAAAATCTCCATGTCTTCCTTTTATTGATCTGTCTTGAAAAACTTTCACATCGCTAAAAACTCGTTAAATTTGTTTTGTAGAAATGTGTTGTACGGCAGACAGCTTGGGAAGATAAAGTTTGACTGCACGACATAAACATTTTTTAAAACCCTTTAAGTCCCACGTGTGGCACTTTTTTGCAAGATGCTCTGCCATTTGCAAGTCCATAACTCGCCAACCGATTGAGCCAGAGAGCTGTTCAAACCATCTACAGTTTCCGGAGTCCTTTAGTTTGCATTTAAAAATTCTTTTTCGTTTTGGATTTGGAGTTCGCTGTGGGTGACGTCACAATGGGGCATGTTTTCGCGTCTTTTTGGCTGAGGTTACCTAGCCCTGGGCACCAACGCTAAAAGCCATTTTTGGCTCAAGTTTTTTTAAGAAGCTAGGCTACCATTCGAGTCTTTAGAGCCCTTGATTGATTTGCTAGCATATCTGGAACCAAAATTATGGCTCAAAAACAAAAAAACGGGTAAAAATTCAAGGCACACAAAAGGTAACCTTGACCATTTTGGCTAAACGCCATAACGCGCCAGCCAATTGAGCTAGAGCAGGGGGGGCAAATACGGCCCGCCGGCACTTGCTGAAACTCCTACGCATGTAGAATTTATTTATGAAACATTTACTATTTTCATAAAAACTTAGAATTTTCTGAAAATAGTTTATGTTTCAGCTCTAACTATAACTGTATAAATAGCATTAAACGTACCGAGTGTGAAATATTAAATTGTTTGTAATATGAATATGTGGTTATTTACACACTGAATAAATTTTCCTGCTTTGTAATGAGAGTGTGCGGTCCTCGGTTGCAACATTTAAAAATGTGGCCCTCCGTGCAAAAAGTTTGCCCACCCCTGAGTTATAGAGCTGTTCAAATCCTCTATAGATGGGGAAAGTCTTGCAGTTTAGAATAAAAAAAATCAAGTTTGGGATGTCGTTTTTTTTGTTTATGTTTACATAATTGGAGGATGTTTATGCATATATGTTTACATTTGGATGACGTCATCATCCCCTGGGAGCCGACCGAACGAGCCGATTTCGTGGCGCAAAGTTTTATTGGATTCTAGGCTATAATACGTGTCTTTAGAGGGTTTGCTCGACTTTCCAGCGTTTCTGGTTCACAAGTTACGGTAAAATAACCGAATATTATTTTGGGAAATCCACCTAATCACCTGGGAAATTATTGTTTATTTTTCGTTTTTTTGGCCATAATTTTGGCACCAGAAACGCTAGAGTGTCGTTCAAGGGCTCTGAAGACTCGTATTATAGCCTAGAATCCAAATAAATTTTGAGCCACGAAATCGGCTCATTGGATCACCATTGACGTCATCGAAAAAACGCAAATCCTTCCCCAATCATGACGTCTTCAACCAAAAACTCCAAACCCGAATCTTCAAACAAAATTGATTCTGAACTACAAGTCTTCCCGCGTCTTTAGAGGGTTTGAACAGCTCTCTAGCTCAGTCTTCTTCTGAGTTATGGCTGACAAAAATTTGCCCTGAGAGGGCAAATCAAACCTTTCGTGGAACTTCTATATTTTTGTCAAAAAGGGTTTTTTGAGCAATAATTTTGGCTCCAGATACGCTAGGAAGCCAATCAAGGACTCTAAAATCTCGGATCATAGCCTAGTTACCAAAAAAACGTAAGTCAAACAAAATGGCTCGTTGGCTTGGCGCCCAGGGTCAGGTAAACTTGGCCAGCAAGGCGAAAACATGCTCACCAATATGACGACACCCACAGAAAACCCCGAACCCAAAACAAAAAAAAGTTTTTTTCAATCTGAATCAGAAGAATTCCCGAATCCGCAGAGGGTTTGGACACCTCTTAGCTTCATGGGCTGGCAAGTTATGGAGTTGCAAACGTTGGTGAAAAAAGTGGCCAGCGCGAGATAAGGGGTCAGTCAGTCTCTTTGCGACACACATGACTTGAGTCAAGGCGATTCAGGGAGTTCGTGAATCGATTTGAGTCAATGGCTCGAGCACGTAATCGCTACTCACAGCCAGCAGCGCCTTTACCAGAGCAACGGTAGCTCAGCACGACAATAACCGATGTGGAGTAGAAGGAAGTTGCGAGAATGAATTTCAGCCCAACCAGCGAGCAAATTTTACGTTGGCAGTGGTATTGTGGTGACAACGAAAAAATCTTGAATTCATGTGAAACGGCAAAAACAGCAAGCGATTTGCAGTTGTTTCGTTTTTTTCTGAACAATTGTAGATCAGCAATCGAAGCAAAACATTGGTGTTTGATTCACGAAAACACAAACCGATCAACACTAGCAGGAGAAAGGATCATGTCTGGCGATTGTACTGCGACCCTGTTCTTCTGATGAATCAATCATTTACTTCACAGCTCGCGCAGGTTTCGGCAAAGCCATCCCAGCCAAAGCTCCAAACTTCTTTGTAATCCATATCTGAAAAGATATTTTTCTGCTGTAGCGGCTGCAGGCTGTTCGTATGGGCCTGCAGTGTGTGTTACGTGTGTCATTCATGTTGCGTGAATGCATTGCAAATTATTGATTGACCAAACGCACCTCGCGATCAGTCCCGTAGCCACGGGGGCATTTGGGTGCAGTCACCCCAGATTTTGTTCTCCCCAAATTTTGTTGTGACCTCAAAAAATTTTTCAAACATACAATAAAAACAAAAATCCTGCCCCCCTAAAAATGTATTTTGCCCCCAAACCTTAAAACCTAACTACGGGCCTGATTGCGCTGATGGCGAAAGGCATTCGCTGGAGCTGACGTGCAAGCAGCGAGTGGCTCGTCACGCGGTAATCAAAACGGTAATCAGAATCAAAGAGAATGAGGATTTGAAATCAGAAATGGGATAGGAGAGGTTTTTAGCGTTTGTACCGTTGGTGCCGTTGGCTGCGTGTTTTAATCATAATCAAACTTGATTACAAATCAAACATGCAATGCATGTCTAACGCACTCAATATTTGAGAGGCCAGTTCAAATAAAAAAAACATTTACGGGATGGGGTGACTGCATTCCGTTAGTTTACCACTTTAGCGATGCGACGCAGAGCTTCTAGTACTGTAGCTGTAACCAAAAGTTCAATTTCAATTTTTACAACAGAGTTTGAGAAAAGCAACCCCTACATCTGTTGTTACAAATCCTTCGAAAGCAAGTGCCAGAACTTCAAACGAAGTTCTACTTCTTTAAAGCTTCACAGTAAATTTCTAGCTTTATCATGTTCTCAAATGATTTCGGGAGTCCACTACTAAATTTAGATTTGGCCAATTCGCCACTCAACATTTAAAACTAGTCCCACTTCCAAACTTAATCTCATTCAGAACTCACTAAAGTAATATGTTGCTTTCACTGAAAAAGCATTTGTTCATTGGTCTGTACTACGCGTGTTTGATTAAGCTAGGCAAATGCACTGCACATGCTGTACCAACAAAATCAACAAAATTTTATTTTCGCTCACCTGCAGCCATATGGGCAAGTACGACATAGGAATGAATATAAATTTAGCATCGGGTCCGATTATGTAACGTTCTTTTGGATGCTTTGCCAGTAGAGCGTGAGTCAAGGCATCAACCACCAGATGAAGTTGGGTTGACGAAGCTTGGTTCTTGAGATGATCAACAAGATCTATGGCTGTGAACAACATCACTATATATTATAATTTGAGAAATATAAATTTGCAAGTTTTTAAAACAAAGATAAATTTACCAGAGTAAAAAGTGCAAAAGTATTTTAGCTAAAAAATCTGCATCAGAAGTTCCTAGTCTTGTACATAGCAACAAAACTTTATCGTTGGGTTTAGCCTTTGGGAAATACCCTTAATTTCTCCCAAATCCATTCTGGCTCGTAGCTATGACACCAGAAAGATCGCTATGACGGCCATATTGCCACGTCTTTCCTTGGATCTCTGTGGGTTAGGGGCATGGTCTACTGATGACATAGCAGCTCAGCAACCCCAACTGTTGTCCGGACTCTCTTTGGAATTCACGAAGCGATCATCTGCCGAAGAGGTCGGTCGCATACATTTCACCACATCCTTTGATATGGAATGTACATGCAAAGTCTTAAAGAATCGGTATGAATCTGCTGGAGAACAAGTAAGTTGATTCTTACATAGGTTGCAATAGAATGTGATTGAAAAGAGCCTTTAACACTAACCTGATCCCGCCAAGTTGTTAAAATCTCATACCGACTTTTTACTTTTACTACTTTACTTTTAATTAGCATACACTTGTAAGGTTTCGCTTACGGTCCACTGCTGCGGGGAAACGCAATCTTCTCCCACCGCACCCCTTAGACTGACTCACCGCAAGCCCAAGGTTTGGTTGACTGCAACTTAAGTCCGAGAGATAGTAATCTATACGTTTGTTCACTACAGTATAGGTCAGTGATGTACGAACTACGATTCGCGGAGGAAACAATGATGGTCCTCGTGGTTTTCTTGACAATAGCCCTGGTTTGTGGAAAAAAACTATCGAGGCCAAAAGAGGTTATCCTCGAAGATCAAAAAGCGTTTGGTGAAAAGCAATAAGAATGGCTGGCATTAAGCTTCAAGTGCAGTAGAAATGAAAGAAAGTTTTTTCTGTTTAATTGTTTCTTCTCCAGCATGATAAAGGGTTTTATGAAAACACGCGCAGACGCGTTTAATTTCACGAGTACGCAATTAAGACAATTAAATGACAGGCGCAAGTGCTGGAAGGCAATGAAGTCGTGACCTGCAAATGCTGAAAGGTTGTTTACCACTGGTTTAAACGATGGAGCGGAAGCAGAACGCTCGACAGTGATGGAGTACCGAGACCGCATAGGTTATTTCACGTTTTTGTGACCTTTTGTGCGCAAGTCTTGCAACACAACTCTTCCCTAATTTTCGTTGAAGCTAAATGCTTGCTGTGCAGTACAGTATATGACAATGGATAATAATGAAAATTGCAGACACTCTAACCCACTGCAAATACTCAAACTCAATCGCAACATTGCTTCTTCATCGCAGTGTAAAGAAGCACAAAAAGAAGGATACTACAAGCAAGCTCTATAAATCTGAGGCAAGGTAGCCACAGCGAACAACCATGTTATCACTAGCATACTTAGTTTGCTTCCTGCGACAAACACATGTAATTTATTAAAAAACAAAAATAACTACTACCAGTCATATAGTCTCTAACTTAGCGATACAAAGCCCATCAGAAATTTGTTTTTGAAGGTCTTCGGAGAGAAAAGTTTCATTTTCCTGTAGAGCATTCATCACACAACATTCAAAATCACACAAGCGGCATTCAGAAAACTGATCAAGAAATAGCGGCCAAGAAAACTAGCTGTACGCACAGAAGACCTGCTAGTTTACACCAGCATACGTTGGTTGGTTTTGGAGACTTCGCCCTTTTCAAAGAAGCGGTTGCTCACCTCAGTATCCAGCCTAATGTCTGTATGAGCTGTCTACGCAAGGTTCATTTTGTGAAGTGTTGGTGCAACACTGCCACAAGGAAATACTTCCTTAGCAGTCAAAAAAAGGTTGGCATTTTTTAGAAGAGACCTGTAGTTTCAACGCATGCAAAACAGAAGTTTGATCAAGCAAAATTTTAAAGAATCATCAACGTGAGCTACCTACAGTATGTTTTTAAAAATATCATCAGGCGATTTTGTGCTGTTAAACGTGTCCGTAATTTTTTTCAATGCAACTACAGCTACATTTTAAAAATGTAACCTTACTTTTAACGAAAATTTTTGCAATGTTTTTTGTATGTATTAAAAACATTTTTTTAAAAACATTGCGCGTATTGCAAGTATCTTACCTTTTAACGCATAGCGTTCTCTTTATCTTCAAATTGTTTGCTGTGGCCTGTGGGTGTTTCATTAATTATGGATTATTACTTGCGAATAAATGTCTTAATGCGACCTTGCAAACACAGATAGATTTGTGCTATTTCCTTGATTATATTGACATGGCATGTGGTTCCAGAGGTGCAGCCAAGAGGGTTGGAAAATACGCAGTCGCTCTATCCACTTTTTGGACGGCAATTAGTAAAACGCTGAGCAAAAATTGTCATGAATGCGTAAAGCCAACTATACTGTATTTATTCGAGTTGGCAAATCCAGCTATTTTAAAAAGCTAATACGTTGAACAGCATTTTCTTTTTGTTTTCGTTTTTTCGTTATATATGCTTTTCTCAAATACGATATTTTGTTTTTTAAATTGTTTATATCATCAACCTTAACAACATATGCAGGCCCAGGTGTTTACTTTGCGTTTTGGTCAACAATTATGTGCGTTTGGTTCAACAATAACTGTCTCTTGTGTAACATAGTCTTAAGGTTTTCAGCTTCCTATGATTTGAATTTACGTAACTTCCCGACTAACTATTCATTTACTGAGTAGTTACACTCTCAGTTGATTTACGATGTTTAAACTGATCTGATTCTTGTGCATCCGAAGAGCTGTTACTCAATCTTTGAAACGCACAGTGCATAGTGATTGGTTTTGTCAACAAAAGCGGAAGAGAGGAAAATAATGTACAACCAGCGTTTTATGGGAGGCTACATTTTTTCTGCTGGCATGACTTTGTGTGTTTAAACATAGATCATTTTCCATATTTACGTGGATGCAGTAACTGCAGCTTAAATATTGTTGATATGCAACATCAGGTATTACCTATGGTGTAACCAAAGGTTTGGGCCATGGGGGGTAAAACTTAGGTGAAGGGGGCATACTAGCCAACAATCAGAAAAGAAGTTGATAAATGATAGTTAATTCGAATGTAGATTTCTATGCTAAATCCGAATTCACCGGAAGACACTACGAAAACCGCAATAAAACATATTACTACCGAAATATAAGCTAAACAAGGGCCCTATTTTTGAATTTAGGTTGCCACAGGGGGAGGTTCGCTCCCTTCCCCCAGTCAATTACGCCACTGCGAATTACGTTGAAGAAACAACAATGAACGTCTTTGACTTTGCCCGAATCGAAATTGACTCAAATGAACAGACTATTGACTCGATGAGTTTTTTACGCCCACCCAGAATTGGGAAGAACCAGCGAATTGAATCGAAAGGCTTGGACGCAACCATTTCACTGAGGCTATCTATGAAGTATACGACCTTCATAAGCGTAACGGAAAACGTTTCGTACGAGTGTAAACCGTTTGTATGAACAACGCATTTTCAGACTTCTTTTGCCAACATCAGTTTTGTGTATTTCTTGAAATGAGTGAAAGAGTGCGTCCATTGTCGGAAGTTGCAACTTCGAAAAACGTGAAGAGAAAAAAGTCGCTCTATTTTACCTACTACACAGCATGTTCTTGTGGCTAAACCAATGAAATCATCTTCCCAACTTGTCATTGCGTGGATATTTCTAATACAAACAGGCTTTTGTCCAAATTTAAACGTTTTCATTCCTAGACTGACACTACCATGAATGCTTCGATTCATTTTGTTTTGCCATGGATAACTCGTTCATCATTAACACCAAATCGTTTTTTACCCTAATAGTGAAAATTCATTGCTATAATTCGCTTGATTTTCACATCGTTAGGAGATGCCGTCACTTCGTAAAAGACAGTCCCGTACGGTTTTTGTCATGACTGCGGATGGTGCACAAAACAAGCAACAAAGACGTTACCAACCTGAGGTGACTTAAAGAAGAATGTAAATAAAAAATGAGTATTCAATGTAGCATTTATCATTTGCGTTTAGCAGCTTTCAAAAACAGAAACCGCCTGTTTTAATTCACACCAGATTTATTGCAAATCTTTTTCCTTATGTTAGTTATAGCAATTTTAAATCGTAACTTTCTAAAAGATGTACGAACGAAGTTACAAATTTTGGTGAAATTCGGCTTCTGAACAAGAAAAGCCGACAACTGAGTCAACATGCGTCTCAGAAAACACGCGTTCAAGATGAACACCTAATACGATAATGGCCTCACATTTTTGCAAAAATTCTTCTCCAAAGTCCTTTTTCATTTCTTCGTCAAGCTCCTCCCAACGCTTGCTGATTTCGTTTTGCAATGTTGTCAGTACGTCAGTTTTAAAATATCCCGGTTCAAGGGTGTGAACTGATATGTTGAAGGGTTCCATTTCTTTGCTGTAAATCCAAACAAAATATTACAAACAATTCCTGAAGTAAGAACTTATTATAAAACTGAAACAAACTAAACGGTATCAGTAAGGCCGGCAACAACAAAAGTGCAGAAGATGTCGATGAGATCATGGAACCAAGGGCGAACCCATGGCGATTTGGTTCGAGGTTTGGCGACATTTTCAAAATATCTTTTCAGTGATATGTTGAAAAACGTATTGTCTCGCGGCATCCCTGGATACTGTCAATGGCACCTTAGGGTGCCGTGGCACCCCGGCTGGGAACCACTGAGTTAGATCATCCAAGTATGACAATTTTCATGTTACTCAGTGTTCAAAAATTCTAACACTGCTTTTGGGTATGCCATGAGCAAAAGCAACGTCATATGGCCAGAGATCACCAGTTAGTTTTACAAAAATATTTTAGGCCCAGTCGTTCATGCTCTGCTAACATCAAACTTGTGAAACTCTCGATATTTTAAAAATTTTTCCAACACAACGTCCCTTTCTTTTTGAAAAATAAACAAATAAATTCAGTACATATAGGACTGAAAATCTCTCTACCCTGTTTGTATACAATAGATTAGTATCGGAATGGGTAACGACACGGGCAAAGTAGATTCCGTATGTTACAGCTTGGACATCACCATCATATCTGTACTATGCGCAAAAACAATTTAATTCAATCTGGGTTTGATGACACTAAGTATGGAAAATTTGACGTTTTGTGTCCCACTTAGCTCATTACTTTAATCCATCGCAGAAGCCTTCCACAGCAAACTTGGAAACCACATACGGCGATGCACATGGAGAGAATCTGCCGTACATACTGGCGATGTTTACGATTCGACCTGCGGAAAATAGCAATGCATTTCAGTTGAGATGAAAACAGGCAGTTCAAGACAGCAAGAAGGTGTGCTTTCAAAGCAGGACCCGGTCGACAACCACACTTCGTTTTTTCGACTCGGTTTAAATCCCGCAATGCTTTTCTAACAAATCGACCTTTTGTAAGAACACGCTCATTCACAAGTGTCTCATCTTTAAAGTGATAACGAGGGCAAAAACTCCAGAAGCTCGCCATAAACCTCGTACCCCTCAACAACTACTGCCAGCTTTACTGGATTTACACCAAAGTGTACCACACCAAGCGGGTTGGTGACGAAACATCATACCTGGTCAGTAGCCTGCATTTGGCAAAGACACACACAAAGAATTTTTTGCTTACTGTTGTTTCTAAAGACTAAACTTAACAAAGCGTATTGACTCACCAGAATTTACTGGTGTATAACTCGCAGGCTTATTCATGGGGCACTTTTTCTGTCCCGTCTTATGGCAACTTGTCACTCTGGGATTCCCACGACACAAGCAACATGATTTGCATTATACCACATGCATGTCTAATGTCGAGCTGCTACAGAGTCGTGGCTTAAACACCCAAAAAATTCCAATTGGGGAAGTCAATGAAAATTGGGCGATTCTTTTTAGCTGTCCCCCAACTCGGCCATGGGGTCCTCGCATCACTCTGCTGTGGCACTGAGCCTCCACGTGTAATACTTGATTTGTTGCGAGCATATAATAATGGTATTCAACCTAGAAAATTCCTGCTATATGACGTAAAATTGCCAACGGCAGGATATGGGATACATTTCATGTTCATTGTCCTATCCCATGGGACAAATCCATGGGAATGGGTAATGGGATACTCGTGAATCCCATTCCCATGGAGAAGCCTGGTAATTCGGAAAGGCTTCGCTGCAGTTAAATACGGAAAAAAGCACATAATACCTTCTCCGCCCCGCTTCAGTAGAGGAAAGAGACTGATTGTTGTGTCGACCATTCCGAACAAATTGACATCGAGAACTTTGCGAAAATCTTCAACTTTNCACCATGGCACAGGAAACGTGCGATTAGCGATTCCAGCGTTGTTCACAATTGCCCAGAGAGCTGCCAAAAGCACTTAACTTTTCAGCGAAAAAAAACAGGCCAAAAGCTTAAAAGTGCGTTCCAACATTTTGATAATCTCAGCATTCCTTTAGGAATTGATTGCGAACAGTTATATTCAGGTCCCGGGTGAGAGGAGTAAGAACGCCATTCCAGCTATCGAAAGTTTTCCGGGGGCCGCAAAGGCAAAAAATTGAAACAGGTAGCACGCAAGGGTAGCACAACACTAAGCACGCAAGAACTGCGAAAAAGCTTTAAGAAAGTGAACAACTTGCAAGAAACGATTGCTTCTGAAAGCCGAAGCGCTGTCAACCCACTTAAACATTGATTTTGCAGGAGCCTTGTAAAAATGTTAAAGTGCGGCCATGAGTTGGTTTCCTAGGTTAAAATTTAAAGAAATGTTTGAAGTTACTGGTTAGCTATTTTCAAAACCTCTATTGATTCATGGACCACAAAACGTAAAAGCATCGTTGGAACCCGGTTTGAAATTTTGTAAGTTTTTGTGAAACAAACGTTTCTACAAATACAACGTTTGGCCGACAGACTTCGTGTCTTTTACGTAACAAGCACATTTAATGTCCAAGTTAACCTTGTTTGCAACTTATAAGTGTTGCTCTTCCGCTTTTCATTTGATAATTTTAAAAACTCACACTGTAATCAGATTAAAAAATCTATACCTACAATCATAAAATTAAAAATGGGCTGGAAACGAAGCACATACGCCTAATTTATAATCAGTAACAGTTATTAAGTTCTTACATCTGGAAAATAAACATATCATGCATGTCACGAAATAACACAAATCCAGCAAGAGGAAAAACCACATCAAAGAGCAAGATTTTATTGCATGCTGATGAGAATATAAAAACGTCAAAGCTTCAGGTTTAGCAAGCTGATTTGTTATAATAATTTTATTTTTTTCACTGATGATTGTCGAAAGACCATACGGGTCAACTGCTCGGTCAGTCCTGTTGCTAGAACAAATAAGTTTTGATTGAAGATGTTACATATGCAATAAAAGAAAGGTAACAAAATGCATCGAATCAACGTCAGATAAAAGAATTAAACAAAACAATAAACACAAACAACAGAGGGGAAAAGCATGTCCATGCACAGGAGGGTGAGCAACTGCAGAGGTGAAAGATGTAAGAGAGAAGAGGGGAGTCAAAACAATATCGTAGAAAAGTGACAAGCATATGAAATGAAAATAAACAGGAATTTTGGCAAGACAGGAGGACTTTTTAATATTGTTTTCCAAATGAACAAGGTGAAAGGGTTTCAAATTTTGGGACCAAGATACTTTAAGAAAGCTGACCGACAGACGTTTTCATTCTGGTTAAATGATATTTTTGCAAAGAAGTAAGCCTTGTTTGACATTTGTGGATTGATGCAATAACAGAACAATCGCATCAAAGTGGTTAGGTAGTTCACCATGATCAAAAGAGTACATGAAGTCGGCAACTGACAATTAAAATAAGTTTGGAATATTTAAAAATCTGCTTAGAATACAGCATAGTTTTTTTAATTTTGTCATATTTCTAATTCTTACAGCTTTATTCTGCAATGTAATTAGAGGTAGTAAGGTAGTTTTATTAGATCTTCACCATTTAAATACTAAAAAAAGTTAATTAGGAATAGAAAAGAGCAAAGTAAACAGATTTGAGCACTGAAGTGTTGGCATAGTGCTTCAATTTGAATAACATTCCACATGGTTTGGAGAGCTGCGTCACCAAGCTTAATTGGCGGCTTCCAAATGAGTTCATCATCAAGCATAATGCCAATGTATTTCAAGCTACTTTGTTTGATAATATTTAATGATTAAAATTGAAACTGAAAAATTAATATTGTTATGTTTGTTCGTGAGCGTGAAATTACTTTTGGAATAATTGATGACACATAATTTGTTAGCACGAACCCAATGTTCACTATTTTGAGCTTATTGTTAACCAGTTTTTCTAAAAAAATTTTTCCTGAGATATGAAGATTGGTGTCATCAGCATGTAAAAGAGTTAGATGCTTTCACAATGGCATCGATATACGTAAGGAATAGTTAAGGGCCGACTACAGATCCTTGAGGCACACCACATGTTATGCTCAAAAACGATGATTTGGTATCTGCTATTTTAGCACACTGAACCCTGTTGTCTAAGTAAGAATTTTTATGAGCGTGCCTCCTACTCGACAGTAAAACAATTTTTAACTAACAGATTATGATTAACACAGTCGAAGGCTTTGCTCAAATCTTGAAACAGAGAACATATTATTAGCTTCTTATCTTTGTTACAAATCATGTCATCATAGATCGCAGCAAATGCTACTGAAGTAGAATGGTTGGTGCGGAAACCATACTCCTGTGGCTCAGCATACAATCACTTGTGACAAGGATTGCGGAGTCGGAGTAGCAAGGAGTCGTAGGTTTTGGGTGGATTCGCGGTCGGATTCTTAGGAACACTAGGAGTCCGATTGAATTATATCGCACTCCTAAGTTAGGAATCCTAACACGTGCCAATTCAAATAGTACATTTTTTTTGCAACCTTTATTGAAACAGAGAATTCTTGCTACGCACCACAATTTTCGTTGATTGCTGACTGCTACAAAATTGCTGACAGTCAAAACTTGTTTACGTTATGTTAAGGAGACGGAGTCTGTGTCGGAAATTTTGGAAAGGTCGAAGTCGGAAATTTTTGGAAGCTAGGGAGTCGGAGTCGAACATTTTACTTCGGACTCCGCAACCCTGCTTGTAACACAGGAGTACAATTTGCTCTAAATTAGTTTTTAAAAACTTTGGAGAGAGTTGGAAATATGGATATTGGTTTACGTTCATTAGGAGATGTGGGGGTAGTTATTTCAGGAATGGATGTAATTTGAACAATTTTTAAAAGATTGGGAAATTCACCTTTTGCCATACTTTTATCAAAAATTCAGATAACTATGAAGATCAACTATTAGCAGAATTTTTTTAAATTTTGCTGGGATGTCGTAGGAGTTTCATGTTGTCTTGCATTTTCAAGATGAAAGTATTTGGATTATTTCGTCAGCATTGGTTGGGAATGAACACAAATTAGAAAAAGACTCAAGTGTAGCTTCCTGACTGACGATCAGGTCCACATCAAGAAAACAGACAGCCACTGATTTCGTTAATGCACGCTACTTTAATTTGACTAGCCCACAAACGTGGCCAACAAACGTATCAACAAAGCGTGATAAACGAAAATTATGAAAACCAGCCATGTGTTGTGAGGACCTTATGCCCTATATGGCAGCCTTGTGCTGCAAGAATCAAAGACCTTATGTCTTACGTGGCAGCCTTGTGCTGAAAGAATTAAAGACCTTATGTCTTTCTATAACGGACCAACCTTCACGGTCCTAGTAAAGCTCAGAATCCGTGCTTCCGCCTTCTCCACTACTGAAGAACAGCTACTCGGTGACCAAGGAATGCGGAACGAAGCAAAAACGCGGCCCGGCAATTACTCCAGGCTCGATATAATCAATCAAGGGGAATGTCGCTTAAGGACAACACGCAAACAAAAATACGCAGCGATTCTGCGAACGTTACATCAAGTCATAAAAAGTTATAGAGGAAGGGTCAAAATTGATATATATATATATACTGTATATATATATATATTACCGAATAGGGCGAAATGTATATTTAGTTCCTCACAATGGTTCAGATTAAGGTCAGCACAGAAAGTTTCACCACCTACTACTTTATATTTTGGTTTTTGTGGAAATAACTTCATTAATAACTTTCCAGGGTTTTTAACATAATTTCTGCAGTTTTCAAATTTTGATCTAAAGTTGTTTTGTGTTAGGGATTGAGGTGAATAATTTTATTTCTGTAAAATTCGTGGAGCCTAGCTTGCAACTGGCTCTAAAACGCACGCAGCTGCTAAATGCTTGCTGATATTAAAGGGCCTCATCTGGACTTTTTTTGGCGGGGGCAACAGCCTTTCCCACGGCTCTGATTGCTCGGATACTAGAAACATGCTTTGCGTTCTTATTTATTGGTGTGCATAGGCCAAGTGGATTGATTTGATTAGTTAGCGTTGTTGCAATGGACGCTGTCAAATCNTGAAGTGTCTCGTATTTTGCATTGTTTGGTTTTTGTTGCNTTCACAAGGATTGGTCGCGTCAAGCCGGTGTGCGAGGTGGTGGGATGCCTTTGGTCTACANNTAAAAAGCAAGCGAATATCCGCTCCCATGCATGCATTAACAGCGGGTTCTTTTCCGCAATGCATGATTACATGACTAGTTCTCAAACTGCTTAAATATCGTGACACCATTACCGTGCTGCACCAGTCTATAATCTTTGACGCATTTCCTCTCTAGCATTCACTATCATTTTTAAATATGTGAAAACAGAAGCCTAAATGTATAATGTGAAAACTTTAAACCATTTTCTTCTGGTGGCTTGACCTTGCGTGCAACGCATTATACTTCACTGAACCATATAACCGCATTGCACTTACAGTATTAAATTTTATACCTAAAGCAAAAGACTTTTACTAACTGCTATATGCTGTTGCCTTTACACTATAAGCAGTGTAGTCCTTGGAGGTCTGCAGCCTAGATGACCCTTCGCAGCCTCCCACTCCCTCATGCATTGTATAAAGCGATGTACTTGGAAGTCATCGCGGTACCACATTATCGTCAGGGCTGCGGAGCCGGAGGCGGAGCCCCGGAGCCGGCCATTTTCGGTGGAGCCGAAGCCGGAGCTGCTTTTGAAATTTTGCTGGAGCCAGAGCCGGAGTTGTTTTCAAAATTTAGCCGGAGCCGGAGCCGGAGCTGGTGGTTAATTTAGTAGCTCCGGCTCCGGACCGTTTCTGCGCACTGACAGTTGCCATGGTTCGCTCATGCTGCGCGACTAATTAATTTGATCGAAATAGGTCGCCGCGGCGAAATCCGAGGG
>JGI24021J15306_10004461_pt1 | contig 16284 bp, 5 predicted proteins | sample Ectturendosymbi1_FD_15306 | JGI IMG/M metagenome (IMG submission 15306) | reverse complement strand
CAACATTCAACAAGTTACTCTTTAAGGTTAGAGAAGTTTGAGAATAATTTATGAATTTTTTGAAGGCCGCTTCTGCTCCGGAAACGTCCCAGTAAGCCTGGTTAATGGTGAGAATGTAATTTAGCCAAAATGTGTATGCCGTGTTTGTTAAAAAAAGTTACCTGAGCAGCTGGGTCTTCACTGCTATGCAGTCAGTACACATCCTGATGAACTTGTCCTTGTGGCGCCCCCTAAAAAAAATCCTAGATCCGCCTATGCGCCCTACCCTCTGCACGCCACTGATGATTTAGCAGGTGTTGAGATGGTTTTTAAACTTGGGGCCCCGCGCTCTTGAAAGGCTACGGGCCTCGGGCTGCCTTAATCCGGCACTGCTGCCATACCGTCCATATTTGTAATATTTGTCCTTTATATGAAAGGGACTATCTTAGAAAACTTTACTGCAGCCTACTTACTTCTAGGAAATGTACATATTTTAGACTTGTGTCCTTATTTGATCTTATTTTCAGCAATAATGTCAGAAAGCGAGTTGAAGCAACAAATGATTTAGAATTTTGTTCCTAATTTCATAGCCAAAAGTTTAGGATCACTTCGTAAAAAGTGGACTTTTTGTGTTGACAGGTTGTATGAGGCTGACGTATTCATTTGTTAGTTTAAGTCAAAATCTCGTACATGATTTTACACTTATGCTTACGTTTGAGTAAAAAATATGCCGATAAATGTTTTCTTTCTGGTCGTCCTATTTTTTGAGTCCAATCGATGGTAGCTCTGTAACTGTATAACTAAATGGAAAAACTGGGCCCGTTTCGCTGACATTTTGATAATTAGCATCATTTTGGTTTCCAGTGGGCTGTTTTTTGAGATGATTTTAGCTGGCATAGACATCCACCACATCCGGATTCACTATCATTTCTTAATTTTTTTCTGAGTGTTGTCTAGTGGCTCCACTGCGGTGGCTAGTGGATCCCTTTCAGCTAAGTTTTATCCCTCTGGCTCAAACTTCTAGTTACGCCACGGGACATAATGGTCTCATCGCGAACAATGAAGCAATTCGAACGTTTCGACGAACGTGACGAAAAACTTTACCGCACTTAGATTGGTTTTGATACTTTGCGTTGTTTTCCAAAAAATTACTTTCTTAGGTTTTATGGGGGGCTATGGCCCAAAAATTAGAAACATTGCCGACAAGCTGAAAAATATTCAAGTTTCAAGTCTCGCTTCTTTGTCAAAGTTTTGGTCTCGATGTTAAATCAAATCTATTGCAACTACCTCACTATTAATTTTAAACAATTTGTATGCCAGTGCACATATTTAACCAATTTTTTATCCGCTCGTTTCGAAGGTGTGGTGCTTCTTAGCAAGTGTTCATTTTTCTCCCATAGCGCTTCTGCATGGCGGTAAGCGAATGCAGTAGTTGCTGGTACGCTGCTTCAGTGTTTGTTCTTCCACAGTAGGCGTGCACGCACCAACAAACGCCTATCCCATGCTGTGTTATGATTACAGTACGTCTTTTTGTTTTCTTTTACTCACCCTTGTGGTATGGAACATGAGCATTCAGCCAAACACGTAAACATAAAAAGTTATAGAAACTGCAATCTAATTGTTGATATTTTTCCATACATTTATGATCCCGTAGCATTGGTTGTAGTTTCACACTGATTTCGGCTTAGGTCTCTAGAGTTTAATACTGCATAGCTCTTTCATGATTTTGTGAAACATCAAATGCTTTTCTACAATAAAGTTTTCTGCGAATAGCACCACCTCAAATAAAACATTACAGCAATCCTTTTTAATACCTGTCCAGAAAATAGCTTGAGGACGTAATTTTCATCTTTTACCCCATTTTCAATTTCAGAAAGCACAACCTAACACCAGGGCCTCCGAGAGAACTTTTATCAGGGCGTGCTTTTATCTGGGGGGGAAGACCGATACCTGCCCCGTAGCTTTTGGGGGGCTCGTCGCAACTTGTATGGCTTGTTTGTGTAGTGACCAGATTATAGATAAAACAGCTACCTTTCTAACATTTAGAAATACATCAATTATTATGGTGGAACTGGCTTACACTAGTAATTTTCAGCTTGAAAAAACTTTGCGTGCGAACTTTCAGCCTATCGGCCCAGTACCTACTGGGCCCGATGTACCTCTGGTACCCCCATCCCGTAGGCCCTGCCTAATACTTAACTGCATCTGACTTCCAACACAACTTTCTTGTTGGGGCCACAACCAGCATTTCACTAATGGTCAGTATGCTAATACAGGAGCTGCTCAGAATCTACACTGCATACACAAAAATTCCACTTGCTCTAAGATCACGAAACCTTTTCCAATGGCTTTCTGCCACGTTTAACAAGGTTGTGCAGGAGCCATTGTTGCAACTGTCATACCACAAACTATAGCAAGTTGTTCTACCGCAGGCATCCTATCGACGTACCCGTGGCCAATGAGATCATGCACTGCCAGCAACTAATGTCAGTAGTCGGAAGCAACAACTGAATGCACAAGTGGCCACTTGTTTCAACGAAGTGGTTGCAATTAACCTGTCTAAACGCAACAAGTATTAAACTGTCCGCGCTACAACCAACAATCGTCCACCGATACAAGAGATCCGTTTACTGATTCACCTACAAAACCGCAGCAAATGGGCAATAAGAAAAAAGTTAAGCTCCGACAAAAACATCACACTAACTGCTCGAACAACACAAGTTTTATTAGAGCTCGCATGTAAAACGAAGTCGCATTATTGCACGAAGTGTGTCGGTCACAAACAAATGAGCTTACTCAGCGTCTTGTACATGCTCGGACTCAGTGCGACAATCAAATGAAAGTTAGCCTTAGTATCTGAATCACGGTCAGCAATAGAATGACCCTGATTGCGGTCCAAAGCGTAACAACCTTCAGTTTTCAGGGTGTCAGACAATTCTGATAAACGCATTGAATCACTATGAATACACGAACAATTATACGCTACAAAGGAAAACATTTCTCTAGGTTTTTAACAGGCAGAAAACTCTCGTTAGCACAGCTTCGAAAACAGTGAGTATTGCAATTAAGTCGTAGATGAACCACACTTTCACTTCAATCGTCACAGCTTTGTAGGAGAGAGAAGGTTACACACCTCAGTGAAATGTGAAAGACATGGTTGTCAACTGATGACCAGCAATGAAAAAACGGATTGGTGCTTTAAATGGAGTGGATTTTTGTGAAAACAACCCGCGTGCAGACTGTGGTGAAAAAGTAGGTTTTTATTCCAGCCGCAGTGCCGCACACAAGCAAAAAGTGAGAAAATGCAGGACTGAAACGAGACTTCTTGTGGTCGTAATAACAGTGACGTTGGCTGCATTCGTGAAGAAGCTAATCACAAATACAACACGGCCAAAGAATTGTTGGATCATTCCACTTGACAATGTATAACGGAAAGCTAAGGTTGAAAAGGATTCAGCCATCAATTTTTAGGACAGACCGCTTCTCTATTTGTTGCATGTGACTAAGTACCTCTGCCACGGCGTACCTCAATTCATGGAACTTTTCTTTTGAAACCTGGAAAGAAAGTTTAGTTTCATGACAAATTCATTGTCCAACCGTATAACATCCATTCACTAACGAGTGAATGGTAAAACAATTGACCACTGATATATTAAATGAACTGGCAACTTCGCTAAAGAAACAGGTTTTGGTTTACAAGGATCAATTGCCCATGGAATTTCTTTAGAAGTCAAACGTTTCAAATCCTTTTAAGCTTGGCCTACCTTTTGCTCTAAATATGGTAACTCGTTCTTAAGATAATGCGTCAATTTCGCTTTGACTTCATTGGTTAAAATAAAAGTAAAAAATTTCCAGCAAAGCAACACTAACATTGGTTTTCAACCAAATGTTCAGACTTCCAAGCTTTTATAATCAAATAGGTTTTAAGGCCTGGCGCACACATTTGTCAACGAAGCCAAGCAGGAAGCCTGGCATCAAAAAATTACTGCTCATGCAGGTCTTTGGTATGGATTCACTTCATAGCAGGGGTGGGTGGACTTTTTCCCCTTACAAATATTTCACAAAACAAATAGCACAGGTTATTATGAGATACTTGTACATTTCAATAAAATTCCCGTAAATTTTTGACAGTTTACGCAATGAGGTCAAACAAAGTCACCCGCGCTTCTGCAAGATGTCTATCGCTCCATTAAAGTTTTCGCACAGCTTTCGTGCAAAACAAACGTCGCGAACCTCTTCCAGCAGATCTTTCCACTTAAGGTGGTCTTAAGCAAAGGTGGGAGGGATCTGACGCTGACGGTCACGGCTGATGTCACACAAACCACTGAGCGTGCATCACAAAACAATGATGTGCTCCAGCAGTGCATCACAAACAACGACATATCCAGGATTTAGGTCGGCCAAGCAGCAATAGAATTAACTCGGCTTTTGAACTCAATTGCTACTTGAAGCTTTTGGGAAGCTAAACGTTTTATCTTTGATTTTGAACATCTAACCTCTTTCAAATTTGGGTAAATTTGGACGCCTAATTCAAATTTGGATCACTTAGAACAGTTTCCTTCAACTTCGGGTAAATCAGGAAAGTTTTATTCATATTTCCAAGGGCGGTGTAGAACAGTTTCAATACAATTTTGTGAAATAAGAAACATTTGGGCAAAAAATTTTGCATCCCCAAAACTATGCACTCTCGTGCACCTATACGTAAAAAATATTGCGTATTTAAGCTGCAGCCATGGCGTAAATACAAATAAAGTAACATGGTGGATGAATCTGTTGTTTTTTCAAATACATGCAACCTGTACAACCATTGAAACAAACTTGCCACCATGAACCAAGTAAATTGTCATATAAAAAATCTAAATGGATGTAGTTTTCCAGACAGTAAATAAATGACAAGTTTCTGAAAATACAACTATACAAATAGGTAAAATAAACTGCGAAAATTAAGGTACACCGGCAAGGTACTTAATAAACTGGGCCTTGGGACTGATATTGGACAAGCAGTTAAAGAAGGGAAATTTAGCAAGGAAGATAACATTGTAGTGAAGTTCTACCTACACAGATTTCACTGGATACTTAAAATCTTTACTGGCATCGATTTCATACACTGTAACGTAAAAACTGAGGCCAATATATTGCAGAACCCAGCGACAAGGGAATCCAGAAAAATACGCGATATTGCCAATGATAGTATGAACCTATAAATATGAACTGCCTTGATCGACTGCAGAGTTGTAAACGGGCTTCGTTTTGAAGCCCAAACCCGGCCCAAGCCCGACATTTATTTTTGAAGCCCGATTAAGAAAGACAAATTTACCTAGAAATGTTAAACTGCGAGGTATGAAAAATCATAAGCCTTGACTGGTGGTAAAATCTAGCGATATCGTTTCTTAAAACAAGTCAAGAAACGCGTCAAGGGATTGATCTTTTCGACGCAGCTCTATCTCGTGTTAATTTTCTGACCGCTGTCACCTTCTCAAAAAGCGTGTGAGACTAATTCGAGCAGACAACACAACATTGCAGCAGTCTTTGGAATTCTAGAAATAGCTGATGGAAAACCACAACCACTTCCCTCAAATACGTCATTGCGGTAAGCACAACAAATCTACGTCCCCAACGAATAAAAATCGTTACTCTGCATATTACGAAAATTTTTTTTTATCCACGCCCGAAATCGGCCACAATATTTTGAGAAACTAAAGCCCGAACCCGGCCCGACTTACATCTCTGATCTACTGAGACTGAACTTAAAACTTCTCTCGTGATGTAAGTCGCCTAGGTATGCCATTATTTTAGTAATGTACGTAGCACCCGCGCGATCACGTTGCACTCCATATCAGACCTTATTTTCGACGCAACCATGCCACTGACAATCTTGATGACACGATTTTGACTATCCACATTTTTCTGGAAATTACACCAACGTTCGTTGTCGTCTCACTTATTTCAACCAACTTTCACCATATCAAAATCAGAGGAAAATTTTAAGAAAATCTAGATTTCACTGCACAGCTAACCATGCAACTGTCGTACGTTCTTTTCGCTGATAAACGTTAAACTTGAACGAAACCTAAGCTTGTATTGTTCGCACCTCAAAAAGATGCTCTTCATCTTCGCTTGTTTTAACGCTCATGATTATTGAAGGTTCCAAAACTCTGTTCAGGGCTGTGGTGGAAATAGCAACGTCAACTCTCCATCTAAAACTTGTTACAGCTGGAAAGAAAAGCTCTTCGTGAAGCCGCACGTTAAGCCGATCATGAAAAAGAACTTCACAAAACGGTTTTTGAAAGTTTTCGGGAATACTGCAAACAAAGAACAAACATTTAATACACACAAACCACAAGTTATAAAGAACCATTTGTTAGAAACACAGTAAAAATTTTTGTTGAAAATGTCCTCAATCATCCTAATAGTTTTTGCTGTAGTGACAGCAAGAAGCATATATATATATATATCGTTTGTTACAATGCATGCCCATATCGGCTCTAAGGATTGTTTGTGTACTACTTCAGCACTAGAGCGTGGAAATTTCCAGCAAGTACAGTGTCTGCGGATGATGTAAAAGCATGTAATCCTAGAAATCTCGCAGTTTCTGTCTTCTTGTTTTAACATCAACAAATTATATTGATTTGGTTTAATTACTACCGTAAAATTATATTTGACAGTTCTTTATATATTCGAAAGAACGCTAATGGTAAAATGTACTTTGTTCACCTAGTACTTTTCGTTTGTAAGTACTTGTTATGTCTACTGTCTCATATTTGAGAATAAGCTAAAATTTTGAAAAATACCCCAAGTATCTGATATTTTCAACAATGGATCAGTGGTGTCTGTGTTTGATATATTGCAATTGCAAATAGTTTACAAGCAAATCAATTGCAAACACGTTAACAAGTGTTCAGCAGCTGACAAGGAGCAAGGATTGCTTTAACTGATCCCTAAATTTAAAATCTTTAATGGCTCATAGACTCCACAATCAGAATTACTGTTTACTATACCATGAAATAACTGAACAAAAACCATCAGATGTATACGTTTTGCGTCCTTGTGAACCCATGCATGCACACAATTCATCAAAGACCAAAAATATGTGAAGGAGCAAAGAATAGTTGGCACAAAAGTATCAAATAACACAGAACCAGTTGACTTTACCTTATATCTGACAAGTCAGCAATAAAGTCTTTCTTTTTAAGCAAAGTACTTGGAATCCGTAAAGCTTTTTGCAAGACCAAAAGAATGCCAGGATAGGACTGAGCAATCCACTTATCTTCAACTTGTTTGGCCACAGCTTCAAATTGGTGCGTAATAGCATTATCTGAAGTGAGCATAGTCATGGCACCTAAGAAGATGTTTGTAGTTATACTTCAAAATAATGACTACTGCTAGGATGCAAAAACATAAAACACACTTTGGAAATTTTGCACCTAATGGAGTACTCAAACATTAAGAGATGATGGCAGATGCTGATATCCAGCATGAGCATGAGCTTTAAACATTTTTGTCACATTTTGTAGTCACTGGTGTAGTTTCACTGAAAACATTAGCAAACAAAAAATATAAATTATGTAAACAACTAAAGAAAAATACTGCATGAAAACTTTTCTCAAATTTTTTAGAGAAAATAAGAAAATTATTAATTGTACTACTTGAAGATTCATCAAGTGAAGCAAAAATACTAATTCAAGATATTCTTCACTATGGTCTGATATGAATCATGTAACAATGTTACGCCAAAACTACCAATTCGTTGTTAGAACCCCAACAACTTTAAACATCAGATCACTTAAATAAAACATTAAAAAATTTAGAAATATTCAGGGGCGCATCTACGGGGTCTGTTTGGCTGTCATGACAGACTCCTTTGCACCGCAGGTACTCAGCATTAAAGCCGATAAAATATCAAACGCTGTCACTGCAGGTCTCAAATGCGGGTGTTTTGGAACAGGCAACAGCCCACATTTCCCTTGTAACGTTGCACTGCACTATTACGAAACAACAACGTCCCTGCCTTGTCTAAACAGCGCCTGCGCAGTGACATGAAACAATCCACGTTTTTGAACACATTAAATTGATTGCGTCGAACGCACGTGTTTCTGAATTTCCTACTCTGGCAATGCCGGCTCTAATGCTGACAGAATCGCGTACACTGCCACGCACACGCAGGAGCTGTTTTGTAATATTTCGCTTCATGGCGAGAGGACAGTCTCCAATCACGATCGCTTCGTTTTGCAGTTTCGGGCTAATTTTATCTGTTGTTTACACACACTAGGTTATGACAAAATTAAGAAAGTTTAGGCTTTCCTCAGCGTCACGCCAAGTAACGTGGGTTCGTTTCCACTGAAACTATATTTTTATAAGCAACTTCTCATATTGAAAGCTAGCCTCAAAAACTGTGGCCGAATTATGTTAACAAAATATCAGTCAAGCGTCGTATTTCGAAAATAGACTTTTTAGAATTAAGCAGTTGACGATGTTGTTTGCTGCGCAAGAAGTCCTATATTGATTTCGAGTAATTCACTTTTACATTACGATGCAAAGTAATCAGAGCGACTGAAATTCAATCGTTCTTCTCCGCAGTGATTTTGCAAGTATATTTATAACACCGCCATCTTTCATAGACAGCGCTCCACAGACGCAGTTGACTGTCAGCTTCGATTTTATAAGTGTATGTGCGTTTGGATAGACAGCTCTCATTGTTGTATGACTGACATTTGCTGAATGTTCGACAAGCTAAGTATCTTTTCAGCACCATATTCGTAGGAAAAAACAGCGACTGTGATGTAATAAATGAGCTATGGCCGAAAGCAATGATAACTTGGAAATCTTTTTCTTATGTGTTTTGACAATGAGATCAATAACACTATCTATTCCAAATACAGTCAAACCTGTTTGCTGCAACTCCGATCAACCGGAATCCCCGCTATCCGAAACAAATTGCTAGGAACAGATTTCTCCCAACGCATTTCACTTTCTTTAATTCGGAAACCTCGCTGTCTGAAACCGGCTCGGAAATTTTGGAACGGATATGTCATATCAATAGAAAAATTCCGCTAAACCCGATGACGCCAACTGTTACTTAGTTGTTCATTTAATCATAATGGAAGGGTGAAAGTCAATTTTCTACGCACAAAGAATGTAACAGTGGCAGACCCTCCAGGACGCAGTTATAGGTCTCCTGTGCAGTTTTTTTCGCGTTTAAATATAATCCTGAATGCATACGGATCTGCTAATAAACAAAAACAACTGAGAGTTTCATTTAGTCACGTTTCACATGCAGTCTACATATTTGCTTAAGTTAACAGTTCGTCTGACTCTACAGTTTGTTTCTGTTTCCCGTTTGAGCGTTCGCTTAGGCCAGACCCGTAGCCTGGTCTCAAGGTTTGGGGGGGCACAAAACATTTTATGGGGTCAAGACTTCTGTTTTTATTATATTAAAAAAATTCTTGGCAAAAAAAAATTTGGAGGAGCACAAAAAATGTAAGGGGGATTGCCCCAGAATGCCCGCCGTGGCTACAAGTCTGATTCCGATTTTGTGGATACCTCGCTAAGCCGACATTATTTGACGAAACAAAGTAGTTCGGATAAACGAGGTCTGACTGTAGTTACCGTATTTTCGGGACCATAAGGCGCTGTATCAAAAATTGAATGCTAGCTGTTCTTTTTCCACACATAAAGCGCACCGGATTATAAGGCTCATTAAACGAAGCAGAACTTAGATATAAGTCAAACAGTATTCAAGTCTTTCCCAGTAACTCCCGAGTGCCTGAGTCGCCGGTGGGAGTTTAATCTGTCGTTATATATGAGGAGTTTAACCTGTCACACATGCCTAATTCACCAGACACGAATAGAATAAAATAAAAAAGTTGTACGCGTGTTTGATTCGGCGTGCGCCAATGTAGTCAGGAGCCTCGCCGAGTTATACTGCCTGTGGTATGTGCTAGCTACTCTCGTATACTTCTCATTACAATTGTTGGTTTATTACATCTGTTTCGAAAAAAACGTAACTAACAATTAAATAAATAGCACTCTTTACCACATGAAACTGGCTCTAAATGAAAAAGCACAACCAGATTCATACATTAGGTGCACCGCATTATAAGGCGCACTTTCGATTTTTGAGAAAATCAAAGGATTTTAAGCGCGCCTTATCGTCCGAAAAATGCGGTAGTTGCCCTGATTTGTTCGCAGGCAATCGGGTGCTTACTGCGCGCGCAAAGACCTGTGAGCGAATGTTACGTCAAAGAGCGGTTTATGGGGACTATTGTGGAGTGGTATGAGTATCGCGCACTACTTGATGCAGTCGGAGAGTTGCGCATCCTAAGGAAGAGTACAGAGAATTTGCGTTAATTAATCAGAGACGAAGAAGCAACTTGGGTTTCCGAAATTTGGCAAAATTGCAAAATTCATCGGTCGATTTCTAGTCCACAGAGAAAATGTGGTTTTATGCTGAAAAATGATATCAAAAGCTGCCCTTCAGCGACAGACCCCTTTTTTCCAGGCTGGATCTGGATGCGCCACTGGAAACATTGTACCATTTACCAACAATATGTATAATACCTGCTGAAACTGCAAACAAATATATTATTGGTATTTTGCTTAGCTAGTTCTTATTCACGCAAAAAGTTTAACAAATTATGAAATTCATGTACCAACACACATTTTTCAAGATTTTGAACCATTAATTCTTTTATACCAGTAGAGTCATGATATTACTTGTAATGACATGTTTGGTCATAAACCACTAACTGTTTGCAGTAGAGAGAAAACAAAAACATTTTTGAATAGGGATTTTGATGTACAAAAATATATACATATAGGCACCTTTCGCATCTAAAATTTTTCAAAATGCATTTTAAAACAATTTTGTTTGTTTATTTCAGCCAGTTTGGTGCACTTCTCCAAAATTTGGTAACACGCTTCCCTGCATGCATTTGAAACTACATTTTTACTTGGAAATGGAAAACTTGCAAACAGTCTACCAAAGCAAAAAACAAGAAAATCACTTATTGAAATATTAGGGCAAAAATTAGTTTTTTCACCCTTGAGTTCCACTTAGCCATAGTGGCTCAAANGACATTTTTGGGCATAACTTATCAACTGTTGGCAGTACAGAGACAACCAAAACATCTTTGGATTAGGGATTTTAATGTACATTTCATCAAAAGAAGATATACATATAACTGTGCATTTAAAATTATTGAGAAATATGAGCGTTTGCATTGTCATTTTGTAGATTTTAGTTAGCAAGTTCTAATAAATTTAGTGATTGTTTTCTCTTGATATTTTTACTTCGAACTTGGCATGACAGCATTTATACATGCATGAACCTATTTTGAAAATTTTGGAAGGTTACTGTTTGTGAAATAGTAATATTGGAGCCTCAAAGACAATGAGTGAAAATTTTTTCATGCTTGAAAACCACATTGGATACAAGGAAAAAACCTAACTTTTTTGTGAAGATGACAGCATTTGTGACATTTCATGGAATGAATAAATTTTATAGCAGGCAATTTTTTGGCTGCATAATGACACTGTTATTACTGTATTCATATGGGACCCATTAAAAAAAGTTGTGAATTTTTGTGTGGTGAACCTCACTTAATGCAACAATTTAAAATTAGGTATTTCGCTGTAGTACAGGGGTGGGGAACTTGTGACCCAGGTGAACATGTAATATGGCCTGCGTCAGACTTTCCATTATCCATGTCAGAGCACAACATCGCGTCAAAACGAAGTTCCATGATAAGCAAATACTTAGTTTCTAAGTCAACAAAAGTCACTTTTCCTCATAATTAGATAAAGGTAGAATTTTAGGATAAAATTAAAGGATTTTGCATCCCACTGACAACAATGCACAATTCATGCAGCCCGTGGTAGTAAATAGGTTCCCCACCCCTGCTGCAGTACATCAGTGACATCACAGATATATATATATGCAAAAATAACATCATAAAATAATTCTGTAGCAACTTTTCCAACACTGTCTAAGATATTGATGTGGTTCTTCCAGTTTGCCAATTATGACTGTGAAGGCAATTTAACCAACTACAGTAATATCCTGGTTAAGTTCGCACCCATTTTAGTACACAAAAAATTATCAAAAAATGTGGATTCACCTCTTTCACCAGTTCATTGGTATATTCAGTAAATCAAACATGACAACTTGTCATTGAAGAAAGTTAAGCAACAATATGGTGCTTAAAGTTCACGATTGAAACAAGTCACAAAGCGTCAATTGATGCATATTATTTGGTCTTTTGTGTTTAACTTCCAAAATAAATCACTGGCCTTAATTTTCACTGTAAGTGTTTGGTGGAATATTTTAGTTCATTATAACAATTTCCTGCTTGCGCATGAGGACACAACGGGTGACTCTCAACTCTAAAGAATTCATTGTATGCATACTCAAACCCACCAAAATTGCATCATTCTGTTGTTTCTGATTTATGTGCACAAACTTCGCCAACCATGTGATCAGTCTTCTACATCATCATTTGATGCTTACATTGTCTCCAACACCTCACTGACATCAACCAAAAAAATCCAAAAGACTTAGGTCTTCACTGTACCCCTCAACCCCATCACCATGAAGAAAAAGTTGTTTTCATCATTGGCTTTTTCTAAATCAGCTAATCCACTGCCATGATGGTTCTAAAGTCATCTTGTGATATTGCATTGATAATTGTTCAGCAACTTATTCNGCTTTCAAANTGGTGAGTGAANGCAGAATGGGGTAGTTTTCCTGACCCATATCANTCCAAAGATGTACTTANCTTTCAGCTCTATAAATNTGTCAACAGGCACTCTATTATTTTCTATTTTGTCTCTTCAGATATCAGGGCAGAACATTTANGAAAAACTTTTCAAACTTAGCAGTCTCACTCACTTCCTACTGTTGTGAGATGCTTCATTAACATGGATGATTTGGATGACTTAAACCTAGAGTCTACTTTCAATCTCTGCAACTCAAACGCTTGGCTTTGCCTGACATTATATGTGAATAGTATGTCAGTATTAATAACACAAGTGAATACTATATAGTTTCATCAACACTAAAAAGCCTTCAAAAAACTATTTTGAAGGCTTTTTTAGTGTTGATGAAACTGTTAAGTCTATCCCAGTTTTATGCTCCAAAGAATACTATATACCTTGCTAAAAAGTTTATTAGCTTCAGTCAATGCATCAACCCGTCTCTAAACATTAGCCCTAATGATAATGATCAGCATCTTCTTTTTTGCTGATGCAGCACAAAGCATTGCTAAGTTCGTACCTACCACCTAAGCTTGAACAAACAGCTCAGATTCAAGTTGCGAACTTAATCGGGAGATTACTATAGAAATAAGTTTCATTATACTAACTTTAGTACTTCCTTTGGAGTGTAAAAAGTGGTCTGCTCAACTGCTGGTGCTCAGCTCTGTTTACTTTTCGCCATGGGCCATGAAAACTACTTTGGTGTGAATGCTTCACATGTGGCAGGCTGATGGCAGCACTACATCCAAAGCTTTAGCTTGCATCCATCCATTAATGTTAAACATGAGGTTGGACAGGTCACAAGTATCATTTTTCAGGACTTCAATGTGATCCAACTAGGATTCTAACCTAGCTTACCAGCTTCAGTGGCATAATTATATCCGGCTAAGTCACTTTAATGGTCTTTTTAAGCAACTATTTTACTTAAAATCATCTTTAGGTGATAAGCATCTTGAGTACATACATCATCAACATTTCAAGAGCAATGATAGAAATATTTTAAGGATACTTAATATTCTTCACAGTTTCTTTTAAAATACACAAACAATGAAAATGAATTTAAAAAAAAAATAATATACCAAACCACATTCAGAATGTCACAAAAACCAGATCACCCCATGACCAGGTAAATAGACAGAAAATAACAACTGGACCATCACAATGACAATACAGGCAATACAAGGTTGAAGTAACTGAAAGATGATATATACTGGTGAATTAAACAAAAAACGTGAAGAACATTCATATTATTGGTACAGGCAATTTTACAAATGTTGCTGATTTTACGAATGTCCAATATGGTTAAACAACACCAATAAAAAAGCAATAACAACATGACATATATAGAAACAGGATGAAAACATGAAGAAACACAAAAGGAACAATGGGTGAGGAGCTGTTTCTTCTGAAACAAAGCATTTTGAAAATAGTAATGTTTGATGTTTAAATACACTGGTGACGAGTCGTCATTTTTGAATAATGATAATACATGCATTTTGATTTTAAAGTTAACTACCAAAATAGACACAAATGACTTGACTAAATCATAATGGCCAATAAAGGCTTAGTTGTTCAACTCATGTACTGGATTTATAAACATGAAGTTAGTATTATCTTTATTTGACATAATAAACTTGGAGATAAAAATTTTAATCAGTTTGCAGTTGTGCATATTTGATAAAATTAAAAACACTGCAATATTGTTAAAAAATATATAATATGTTCTCTAATAGTTTAATGACTTTGATACGTAAATCGCTTTACTTAAAGCATATTCTTGCAAATAAAAATTGGGCAACAAATTAACTAAACTTACCTTCAACCAAAACTGCAAATGACTCATCATCTATTTGCCTAAGAGTTTTCACAAGAGCGGGAATTTCAGCAGGAATCTTTGCACCAAAAAGGTATATTCTTCCTCTATTTTCAGTCATTTCATGGAGAATTACTTACTCGTTACTGCAGTCTAGTAGCTGACTATCTCGTAATAATAATAAAGTACACTACTGTACAGGGTTGCCAGGTAATCACAAGCAAAAAAGGCCAAAAGCCAAATAGCACCGAAAAAAGCCAAATGCAAGATAAATGCACAAGGACACCTTTAAAACACATCAAACACACTTTTAAAAGACAATATACACATAATTTATTATACATGAAAAGAATGAAGCTCACTCCATAGGCTAAGTAAACTACTCAAAACTTTTGGTTTTGCTGAAAAGTAACCTGAAACAACAAACCTATAAGCATGAAGTAAGCAAAACAAAAATTTATGAATGCTCGTGCAGAGTTTTGAATGAAAATTTATCATTCTGTGTCCAGAAACAGTGTCTAGATAAGATATCTCCCAGTGCTCAGAATTCTGCCAAAATCATCTTTAAATCAACCAAATCAACATAAAAAATCTAATTCCCCAATTTTCTCAAAAGTAAGAAAAAGCCAAAGGAATTGAAAAAAGGCCAAAAATTGCAGTTTTGGCCTCAAAAAAGCCAAACTGGCAACGCTGCTACCGTATACAAATGTTTCGTTAAATCTTTAATCATAGAAGTCGTAGAACAGCCGTTGAATGACTGAACATAAAGCACAGTCTGAGCACAGCACCCTGAAATTCCAGCAGAACCTAACATAAATACGTCGCACACAAATGAAAACTGCCAAGAAACTTCTAATTGTTCACTTGACAAAGCCAAATTTATGAACAGTTTGCCTCTAAGAACTCAAATTCACGTAAAAATATATCTTGTGTAATCACGAATGTTATCGTGACTCGAGTCACGATTTTTGGTGACTCGGAACTCGAGCCACGTTGAAAAAAATGGTGACTCGACTCGAGTCACATTTTTCACAGAATGACTCGACTCGAGTCACAATTAATGACTCGGGACTCGAGTCAGAGTAAGGTTGCAAGATGGCCGGTATTTCACCGGCCTGGTCGGTATTTTACTGTTAATTTAGCAGAGGCTAGTGAAAGGCCGATATTTTGAAAATCAATGCATTAATCCAGTATTTTGAAAATAAATAATTTGTCGCAATTTCAAAAAGATTTAACGCCGAATTTCTCAAATTGTAATGAGTCTAGTACTGAATCTTGTCAGGACAGTTCTTTCAGAGAAGTTTGTTTGCTGCTGTTGACACAATCCTTGGTGCGATTTTCGCATCAAGCATACACCAAATGTAATGAACCAGCCAAAATACAGGCAAATTATGATTAACTGTGGCTTAACAATACTGATTGCCTCTCTGTTTTCCCTGTGCCGCTTACGAAATACGACATAGCTTAGATCTGGCACTGTTGACAAATCAAAATGGCTGATATTTTTATAAAACGCATCTGGCAACCCTAAGTCAGAGTCATTTTTGCAATATCTGTTTTGCTTTTTTTCTTCTGTACCTCTTTAATTAGTTTTTGTAACTTTTTTACTTTTTTATTAGTACTATTTTTTAATTTTTTTATATTACTAAAAATATCCTAACCACACCAAAATCCCTCACTTAAATTCGATCCACTCATCTGTGTACATAGGCATGCGGTTTCACCTGTACATTTTCTTCACC
>JGI24021J15306_10004459_pt1 | contig 16287 bp, 14 predicted proteins | sample Ectturendosymbi1_FD_15306 | JGI IMG/M metagenome (IMG submission 15306) | reverse complement strand
ATATAAGGCCATTTTGTCGTCCATTGTTTTGTCACAGCAGTGTTGTGAAGTATACTTCTTCTCCCTTACAGTAGTGAACGCATAATGAACCTTGACAGCCAAATATTGCTGAAATCGCCCCCCTAAGATTACTGGTTGGATCCGCCCCTGGCAAGGGTAGACAGTTTGATCAAAATGTCAATGTTGTTTCAACTTTTTTGTGAGAAGAACGAAGTTGTAGTAATGGCTAAAAATTTGATAGATTGATATCTGTAATTGTCCATTCGCGTTCGCAAACAGTGACCTTCTCAAAATTACAGACTATTTTTTTATTTGACCCAGTAAATTTGTGTCTGAATACATCTTTGGAGCAATGAAATGGCATAACAGTACTTTTCCCACCTGATTAACGCCAGTTCCATTGTAAAAAAGAGGCAGTTTTTTCACAAAATCCAGCAAAGTCCTGCGATCAACGATGTCTCGCTGAAAGTGAGGATTGTGTTGAATCCAGATGTGAGATTTGAATGACAGCGACTCGGGCGCCATGACAGGAAGGACCGCTGAGAAAAGCGATGAATTCATGAATCAAACATCAGACTTGCGCAACTTAAGGAAAATTGCGCTATTTCTGATGAAGTTCTTGTAATGTGCGTCAAACTAGAAATAAGAAAAGATTTTCGTGACACCAACCTGTATTAGCTTCGCGAGCGAAATGTTAATCTCTGCCGATCTGCGTAAATGGTGATTAAAACGGAAAGGTCGCTCTTCCCGTTTGATTATTTCGAGCATTTGCAGAGAAAAAAGGCTTTTACAAAAGAAACGAGATAGTGAAAAACGCACTGAATTGAAAAAATTTGGTAAGAGACCTTCGTTCGACCCATATCTCTGCTTAAATTAACAGCAGTACTCACCCAAGAGAAATGAGATTGTCCAAGCCAGCAGGGCGAACCACTGGGCTTTCATGTGGTTGAGGTCATTGCACTTGTACGGCCACATAACGCCGTACACGCGATAAGAAGTGAGAATAACGAGAATCAGAACGGAGTTGACGCAAGACAGCACGGCGAGCGTGCCTAGAAAGTCACACGTGGCCGAACTCCTCCAAGGCTTGTCCTCACGGCAGTATCTGCCTGAGGTTTGCGCCGCTTTCGACGCCAGTATGATCAAATACACTCCCATCAGGAAGTCGGCCAGGGCGAGATTGATGACAAGTACGTGATTCGTCTTTGCAAAAGGTCTTTTGTTCTTCATCTTGTCTTTCGCCCACAAAAGGTTGTAGAGAGTTTCGCCGAACACTGCCATGTTGCCTACATTTATATATACAGCAATACAGCAATGGTGTACACATATGGTAACTGTGGAAAGGTGACGGTTTTCATATTTATAATATGGAAAATTATGCAACGCTGTACGAGCAGAGCTGCGATAGATTGAAACAACCTTGCCGAATACATGTACGGGACGACCTCAATTATTTTCGTTTTCGACAAGCACGATGCGCTCCCCGACGATATGTGAATCGCACTTCAAAGGCAACAAATACAACAGTTTTCAATAAAAAGTAAAAATGCACCTTTTGTACAAACCAATAACATCACAAGGAAATATTGGAAACTAATAATTGATTATTTTTCTGTTTTTTAAAGCTTGTGCTCATTGTTTTGCTCACTTGATAAACGACGCAACATTGCGCGGACATGAAAACCATGCTTGCCAGAAACTTGTTTAAGTTATGTTAACAAAACATGCCACAAACACTGTTGGCATCATACTCATTTACAGTCATGTACAAATCTTGAATTGAGTTGCAGTTGCATTTCGATAATAATTCTCGGTGGTAAACTAAGTCATGTGAAATGCAAGTACAAGTGATGCATAGTTACCCAGAATAATGTTTAAAATGATGGTTTTAAACCACAGCGACATTGCAATAAAACACGAAATGCCCGAAAAAAGGCGTTCCGCAGAGTAACGACTAAAGCACAACCGTCTTGCGATATTTGGCGACGCTCTTAAAAACCAGCTTGTTTCAAAAGACACAAAGAAAAACAAAGTGAATAATGTTTCAAACATCACGCTAATTTCATGGTTTCCAATCCTTTCCGGCTGGCCCTTTTCCCTTGCCAAGCAATCCAAGATTTGCTGCACTGAAGTTCGGTGCCATATTTTTGTGCCGCAGCACCACAGTTGCACCGCAGCACCACAGTTGCACCGCAGCACCACAGTTGCACCGCAGCACCACAGTTGCACCGCAGCACCACAGTTGCACCGCAGCACCACAGTGGAAAGTTGAAACCACTGCCTTGTATGGCTTTGTTTTGAGTTGCATTAACTGAAAGTTGCGTAAAGTTTTTTTGGCAATGTCAATTGATGTTAAATTAAAACAGGAAGGTTAACCGCATAAAACGCATGTTTGGCACACGAGAATAATATCTGTTAAAAACTACGGATTGCAGGAAAAATATTTCTAGCCCAGTACACAATCAAGCTGACATAGAAACACCTGTGTTCCTATGTTCAGGGCTAATGACAAATGTGATTGATTGAGCCTGCAGGAAAATTTTCAGCTTGCTGCACCGTCTCACTTTGCAGCCCTGATGAGTCCCCAGGATATAGAGCCATCTTGGCCGAAAGCCACTCAAAGCGTTTTTTGGAATGTTTGCGTTTAATACGAACCTATAATTGACAAGCCTCCCATGAACCAAATCAAGCAAGACAAGACAGGATCTCGAATCATTTGCTCCCTGGACGAGAACACGTCATGGCTGAAACGATTGTCCGGACACTCGTCGCTCCCGTCGTAGCAATCGTCTTTTCCGTCGGTGACCATTCGCATCGGAACGAAAAAAGGTTTACCTGCAATGCAGTTATTCTTCGTTGGTGGCGAGAATGAGTATGCGGGATTGCTGACTATTGCTTGAAGTCACAGAACAAATTTGTAAACTTCGCCTTTTTACATCACAAGGTTCACGCGGGTGTCAACTGCAATACGATTTTCCATCAACAAGAAAGTAAGTAATACTGTAACTTAGAAAAAAACAAAGTGGTTGAACGGAAAAGTTGGACCCTAAGATAAAATATGAAATATTCCGGAGAGCATAAATCAATGAAGTCTCCAAAGGTGTTGCAACCTTAGTGTGTAGTTTCAACCAATTATCACCACAAGTTGTTTGTAGTAAAGCATTGCAAGCAATTAAGATTCGTCTCGGTATTATCAAAATTCGATTTTCGTGGAAAGCTTCAGGTATATATATTTTTATAATTTGTACACGTGTTTTAGGAATAGTTTTAAAAACGTTCGTGTTTTTTCCATAAAAAATATGAACCAGGTTTTAGAAAAAAGTTTCAGCTACTGGTAAGCACAGAGTTTTAACATTTCGCAGTCGGCTGTTTATGTGATAATAGGCAGGTTGTTTATCTTGTTTGAACACCAAGCTCTATTGGCTCAGGATCTATCAAACGTAACCACACCGAGTTCGAGTGAAACCACTCGTCTGCGACAGGCTGTTCTTTCGAGACAGCAGAAACTTTACCCTGAGGGCACCGCGCCACCGACCGGCAAAACATAACCGACTGAAGCAAAGGTAAGAGCTGACTGAGAATCAATTCAGGGCCAGGTTATACTGGAGGTGCTTAAAGCAAACAACAACTGAATGCCGTTGGACCAGGCAGTAGACGGTATGCGAAGTTCGTTGATTTAGTTGGAAAGTTGACAGTTTTCTTTTCAAATATTTTATAGACAGTAGACACTTCATCATATTACCCGCTGAGTCACAATGCACCCTCCAATTGCTTGTGATGTTTTTTGCTGGAAAAAATCCGAAGTAGATCTACGTTTTCGACGGGAAATATGATGAATGAATTAACTGTTAATAATTGTTTGAACTTTAGTGAAACTATTAAAATCTCTAGTTGACAAATCCGCTTAAATGGCTTCTTTTGACCGGGCGTGCTTTCACTACACGGACCGTTCCGATTAAACCACTCACCTTCTTTGCAATAGAAGTGGTCGTCGCAATTTTCTTCGTCTTCCATATTCTCGCAATCAATCTTCCCATTGCATACCTACCAGAAGTTTGCGAAATCTTACCGACAATCAGCGGAAGACGCGACACAGATACAGTGTCCGGTTATGACAGGCGCAACCCGCAAACATCACTTAAGCTAAGCCACACCCGGAAATGCATCGCGTAACGTTGTATTGATGCCAATCTTTAGTTGCAAACCGGCGTGAGTAATGTTTGAAAGAATCTGAGGATTGTCGGTAAATTGTGATGAATCTGACAACCAAATGTTTACTGTTTGGACCAGAAGCTGGAAACACGTGTGCTTTATTGTCATTCAAACCGTATAAACGCTTTGATAAACTATCTGTTTCCCACCAAAATAAGTTGAGGTATTATTTACTACTGGGAGTTAAGCTTTATTTTGTAGAAAATCTTTTACAAAGGGCGTATGACGTGGATTTTCTATGTGAAAGAAATATGTTCGGAATGTTCTGCTCATCCACGGTCATGGGTTGGACTTTGACCTCACGTGCCACTGCTTTTTACGTGTCGCTGAAAAAGTCTGATCTTTCAGTAGATGCAGAGGAAGCAGTGACATTTCCTGCTAATCCGGACAACATAAACGCGTTTGCCGCAATTTCGCAAAGATTGAACAACTCCATTGCACCGCTGTGGTTTTCTCAAACACTTGACAAGGATCTGGCAAAGCTAGCAAAGGCTACAAGACGCATGAAAAGCAGTTTCTTTGACGACTTTAAAACGATTTCAAAGTCAATTTTTGTATTACATTTTGCAGCACTATTGTTTTGCAATGACTGGCTGAGTAACGCCAAATTATTTTGTATCTGCTGCTGGTGGAGCAAACCAACTTACTTATTTTACCTGAGACGGGGTAATGTGTATTACTCCTTCCGTGGTGTCATTGCCTGTCTTGGTGGAGTTGCAGTATATACGTTGCGGACAACCTTTCTCATCCTCCCCAGCAGGACAGTCCCGGAATCGACCATCACACACATCCGACGATTTTAAAATAATCCCCATACTGTTGCAAACGTACACTCTGCGATATTTAATACAAGTGAGGTGTTGGCGCGCGATAGTATTAGGCTAGTCTTTGTTGATAAAGATTTACGAATGTGAGGCATGCTGGAAATGAAACGACAAAGATTGCATAAGTCAGCTTATTCCTGCCGGCTTTGGAACAGGCATGCAGTTTTTCTATTCAACGGTTTATAACCTACATCAAGAATTTCGCAATACATTCTTGCTATGCCAATATTGGTCAGTACCCAGAACCCATTCCGTATAGAGATTTGAGACTTTGATATGATATAACTTGTACACATGTATCATTAGCGGTTTGTATCGTCATCTAACACCTTTCCTCGTTTATTTCAAATGTCTATTTCTTGGCACAAAATCCCGTTTTTTACTTAGCACGTAAAATTTCTTTGACATTATAAGAGATCTGTAAAGAACTGCAAGGAATTTAGACGACTAGTTTAGTACACTACGAACACCACCTAACACCATCCAAAAAAATTTTTTTATGAAAAATGTTTTCAGTAAGTTAGGAGTTGACGGCTTTAATCAAACTGATCAAAACTACAACTGTACTGATTACACTATTGCAAAAGAGAGGTTCAAACAGCAAACAGGTTATCTGGGTACCTTTCTTACATATTGTACATAGTTGCTGGTGCGGATTTTCGGTCAACACACATTTTCACGCCAAGTGTTTTTCCATGCTAGGCAATTTCGCGAATAATGGTAGTAGTGCCTCAATCTATAAATAGCAGCAAGACCATTGTTGCAGAGCAGTGTTTAAGGCGATTGCAATCTGACTTTGATGCGGGCTTTGGCAGACGCAGCGGCAAGGAAGAGATCTTGAAAATGTCGAACTTTCTCAAAAATTTCTTTTTACTTTCAGAGCAACTTAACGCATTTTCCAACAATGAGCTAACAGATGTAGATTGTAATGACTGAACTGATGCTAACCCAAGTGGATATAACACCAGTGTTGACTGTGGTTTTAGTTTCAGCAAAGTTTGTTGAATTGTTTTATATTTTTCTTTACAAGGCAGTATATGATTAACATACATTGGGCGTATATGGCTATTGCAATGATACACAAGGTGTCTCCAAACAGAATCAACAAACTTGGAAAATACTATTTTTTTTAAACAAGTAGAATTTGCGCACGAAATATTGGTACAATAGTCTCCCGTAACACGTCTTGGTCAACCTAGAAAAAGATATTTCACTGCAGAGGCCTATTTTGCCAACAAACCATACACTGCGTGTAGTGCAAGCAAATTTTCTATGGACGTTTAGGCGTCGTCCGCCCCATCAAATAGAAGACGTTTCTGAGATGTCGAAGTTGCAAACTATCTCTGGAGGACATTTATTCTGGTGGGAGGGTAGGACAAAACATAACTTTGGTGCTGTGTGGGACTCAGTAGGGCCCCCCCAAAAAAATCACTGCTAATACGCAGTTAAAAGCTAGGAGTCTACTAAGAATCTTAGGCGTGTTCTTCGAGGAGTTTTTGATGCGTGCTCTCGAGATGAGCACTAGTTTCAGCATGACAAGGAAACCCCCAACATATTAAATGACTCCCTTGCCTGTCTGAGAGAGCGATTTAAAGAGTCCTATACGCAGGAAGTGTGATGAGTCACTGCATTCACCGGCATTAGAACCCCAGATTTTTATCTGACGGAGTATACCGCAAGGATAGTGTGTATTACAACAACACCCAAATGTTAGCGATTGGTGAAGTGAAAGTAATAATCAAACCAAACATCGGGAAATGGAACTCGTTTGGAGCATATTTTGAAAAGAATATGAATTTTATGCAAAGTGAATAAAATCACTGAAACTTTCAGTAACAGACTAAACTTTAAGTCCAGCAAAAATTTTAAATTTCCTAGGTATTTGCAGAATTTAATAACATTTTACCTATTCTGTTATTTGTTGGGTAACCCTGCTTTCAATGAACTTTTGGAATTGATTTTTGTACTAAGAGACTCTTTTTGATAAAGCCGTTATCGGCCCATAAAACATTTGGCGTGTTTGCTTTCTGCTGTCTATGGCCTTGTGCGTCGAACAAATAGGGTTACTCCATTGGTGCAGCCGGTAACTGTGTTTTTAAATGTCGTCATCCGAAATGGTTGGCAAATGGCGAAGTTATAGTTTGTTGTTTGTTAAGAAGACAAGCCAAGTGCACCGCAACACGTTTAATAAAACCTTTTTCTCAGCAACCTCATCGTTCATTCGAGCGTAAAACACTGTCTTGTTTTTAGAACTGCGTCCTCTGAGGCATCGCTTTGCAACAAAGCATTCCTGCTTATGGTATTTCTCTGCAACGTATGTTGTTCATCAAAACTTACGAAAGACCAGGTGCGAAGGCCATCTCTGAGATGAGATGCCGGCAGAATTCCGGCAAGGCGGTGACGTTAGCACAGCTCTCCGTGCATTCGTCTTCGAAGTGATCGCACTCTGGCCTCCCATCACACAAACGCGCTTTCGATCGTTTATCAGATTCTGCAACAAGAATAATAATGCGCTTCAATTCAAATTCTGTCAGAAAAGTTTCAGCTTGGTGGAGATGTTTTTTGGGAAACATAATCGCGTTTGTGTTACCTGGCTTTAAGATGCCAAACATTATCAAAGCCAATTTTATTATTTCAAAAAATAGGCTAAAATTTGGGTTCTGGTAGTTGCATAAATACACCTTCGCCTTTTATAAAACTGTTTCTCGAGTTGGGTGATTAAAGATTAGACAAAAAATTGAACTACAATTCATTCGGAAAATTGCTACTTAAATGTTGTCAAAACAACCAAAAAATAATACCTGCGTTTAATTCTACACTTTTTGGTTTTAACAATAGTTTTGAGCATATTAGCTTTGCCCATCTAACCTCGTGACGGCGAAATATTCCCGTAATTTTATTATCTTCCGCATTTATTCCTAATAACAAAACCAGGCTTGTATATAAAATTTAAGGAAAAAATCAAACTTATTTGAAACTTACGCAATTTAGAAGAAAGCCTTTTTCTAATGGAGGCAAATGTAAAAAACGCGAAGAACGGAAGTTCGTCAACATAAATATACAATTTTTGGAGAGAAAGTACCAGGGACTTGCTGTTCTCCTCGGTAGCTACACTGTTATGTATCAAAGATTGCTGCCAGGTTAATAAAGTTAGGAAACATTCTTTACATTTCGTTCTTTTGGCCCAGTAAATTTTTTGGTGAAAAATTTAAATAGAGGTCAGTTTCACAACCGCGATAAACCTTTATGCAAAAACAAAATGAGAAGCCTATTGAACTTGTACGAATCCGAAAGTTATGCACCGTTTGTTACGAGTCCCGGAGGTGCGTATGGTTGATACATTAAACAAATTGGCGAAACTTTTGCAAATGCATGATAGAACAGTTTTTTTTAAGGAAAATGTTAGGAACCCGGTATGGATCTGTAGGGACCCGATTTNTCTGATTCTGGGGACCCGACTTTCTCTGATTTTAGTGACCCGATGATAATTTTCTCTGATTCTAGGGACCCGATTTGAAATTCTAGGGACCCGAATCGGGTCCCTAACACGCTTTTAAAAAACCCTGTGATAGAGCATCACTGGAAGCATTAGATTGCTTTAATGATATTTACATTCATTTAAAAATTAACACTACGATGGGTTCCACAGGTAACGCCTACATTTCTGCAGAAGTGAGCGCCAACAACACTGCAGGTCACAACTTGTTTCTTACTGCAGGTGAAGTCTGGTTCGCAATTGCTGTTGTCGTTCGTACATTTCTCGTATCTTGCACACGACGTCTCATCAGTGCCATCTGTGCAGTCCTTTGTCCCGTCACAAACCTTCCATTATACACAAGTGTCTGTCATCATTCGCGTGCTACCGTTTTAGATCCCCAGAAGTGACAAACTCATTGTGAAGTATAACAATAAGATGATAGACCTCGTCTTAAGTTGCAACTACACAAGAAGTTCCATGTTGTTTCAATGCGTGAAAAAAACGAAAGGAAAATCAAAGTAAGTCAGCGACTCGCTTGACAAAGATCTGAAGTTGTTGCAAAAGCGTTATGTTGCTATGTTGTTTCGTTGGGCTTAAGCCACGTCCGTTCAACGCACGTAATTTGGACTTTGGCCAAAAATTGAGCTTTTTTTGTCTGAAAAACTGGTAGAGGTCTTGAGTAAGAGTTTCCTAAATAAAACTCGGAATGCCCAACAAAAATCAAAGTACAATCCAATGATGCTGAGCAAGATTAGTTTTTAAAGAACATGGCCGAGTCTCTGCTGTGATGTTTCATTTGTTTCGTAGCTGTGATGCTTAAGCGTTAGTTTTGCACACGCAGTCTGTACAGCTACTTAATCTTGCAAATTACACTTCAGTGACAATACAGGTGACGCGAGCAAATGTTGAAGCAGATTTGAAGGAAATCCCGATTTTCTTGGCATTGAGGTTTTGTCATCGGGCTATCGAAAATAAAGATATGGAAATTTTTGGAATTATAACTTTTACTTTGTTAAATAGGAATAACGTGTACCCGTTGGAGTGAAGAGCTTTCCTACAACCTTTACTCAATAAGGTACCAGCCTGTTGTCGCCTGATGCACTTCTTTCCACACATGATTTCGCCCACGTTGCACGCGCTACAAGGATCTTCCATGCCGCCTTGTGACGAAGTTGCGCCGTAACAGAGACGTTTGCATAGATGTGGAGAATGGTCGCACATGCATTCATCTGATAGCAGGGCGCAATCGAAAATCCCGTCACATTGTTTCTCTCCTGTTTGTTTCAGAACAATTCACTTGTTTTACACAAAGACATCTCCAGTTGCCATGTTTCAGGCCAAACGCTTGTTTGAGTAAGTGTTGGTGCTAGTGCTGGATTTTAATTGATGTTTCATGGTTGGGGGTATTTGTGTGTGTAAAAAATCTGTTAAATTCATTTAGTTGTTAAACAACCTTTTCAAGCAAAAATATGTGCATCTGTCTATAGGACATGGTATTGCTCTCGCTACGGCAGATTTTCTGGATGATGAAAGTCATTCATTTTGTTGTGACACTGGTTTAGTTTTATACAACACGCAAAGCGATTAGAAATAAAAAACCAACTAATTTTTATTTTATCTTGCTTCAATGGTGTCGCTGGATCTGTGGTTCTTTCTTACACATTTTGAAACTTTTGTGTAACGGAATAACATCTTGTCGAGAGCTAAATGAAAGCTATATCAAACAATAGATTTACATGTGGTAAACCATGTTCCACTGTTTTTCTAATTTTGAAACCTCGATGCAGCAAAAAATGAACTACAAGTAACATTGGAAAAAGAACGCATTACGACAAGCACTTTTGTTAAAACTTACGACAAGTGCAGTATTTGTTTTACGACAATTTTGCAGTAGTCGTTGCTCCGATTGTTGCAGGTTTTTCGCGTCACAACGAACTTACAATACAAGCACAATAGACAGCAGCACCTCAAAATCACTTCTATTCTACAGAGCGAAAACTTGCAACAGAAGTTTGAACCAACAAAACTGGCAAACCAAACAGACACAAGCGCAGAAAATCAGCTTGCACCAAAAGTTAAAAGAATTCGTCAAGATCATAATTAGCACAAACAAAACAAACACTATTAAAAGTGCTGCAAGAGCACTACCGTGACATTTACAATGAAAGAACAGGTGTGGTTCAGTTTCTATATCGCCACATAGTATAAGCAAATACACATTTGTAAAATTCAGTGCGCTGAAAGTGAAACGCAGCATGCAACGCATAAACGTCTATTCCGACATCTGCTAAGTTGGGAGTTTAGAAGATCAGTGAAAATGGTGTGGTCGGCTGCTGGTGATTTCATGGTGTGGCCGGCTGCTGGTGATATCATTTTAAGCAAAAGAGGGTTTGATACGCTTTATGGATAAAAAGTAAATATTTCTTGTTAAGCATAATCTGAGCGTTCGTTCAAGTGGTAGCATAATGCCTAAAAGAAGAATTCTTCAAGCCATCTAGTAGTTCTGGCGCGAATGGAAGAGGGCGCAACGTCGAAAATCAATTTATAAAAGCATGGTGGCATAAAGATCATTTAGCACGTCGTTAGAGGTCTTAGTTTTGAAGCATCGTTATATAACTTTGGCGGTGAAGAGTTCTTCCTAGTTTAAGGTTATGTTTTTCAAAATCCCAAACAGCTGTCACGGATGATGCTACCATAATCAGAAAATGGTGATATGTTTGTTTTGCAAATAGTAAGGGCGTGACGAGGCATAGTTTTATCACGACCGTTTTACTAACTTTATTTGTTTGTTAAAAACTAGATATGAGATGTCAGGCATGCTTGCCAAATGCGACACGTTTTTGGTAACGTTTTCTAGCGATTTATTAAAGGGGATGTACTTTAGCAGATCCACAAAAAATAAACCACTTTTAACTACGTGCCAAGATAATTTTCCGAAACTACCTCACGTCTGTAAAAAAATTCTTATCGTTTACGTAGTTGTTGCGTAACTTCACATCATTGAAGGCGTTAAACAACGATCTAACAAGTTCCAGGGATGACAAAATTCCATCACCTTAGCATATCGTGATATGCAGTTTGAAACCCTTACTCCAACAGCAGTGATAACTAAAGATGCACAAACTAGCAAAGACACCCCACACCATTACCTGGAATAACTCTCTTCTCTCCAATGCACCGAAAGTTAGATACCTTTGTTGATTCTGTGCGAACCTAAGCAGGGAAGAAATGTAAGGTTCAACTCGCACATTGACAAATATAGCAAAGTTAATTGGTTCGATAAGACAGCATAAAATTGTACGGTTGGTACGATCCATTGCTATCACAAGTAGTTGAAAGCTTTGACTTTACCAATTTTTTGCTGGATTACTCAAAGCGCAAGACATACAATGGGAAACAAACGCAGAACGTTTTAATTAAATCTTGAACGTACATTTTTTGTTTTTTTCATTTCCTTCTATCCCATTATTCGTGTGTTATTCATCTGATTCTATGCGACTGTATGAATAATTCGCTGAAATTGGGATCTCTAATTTCAATGTATATGGCATTAATTTAGAAATATCCTGTGAGCGTTTAAACCAACAGACGAACACTAAACGTAAAATTTTATTTAGGTTCTCATACTCATTGTTCAATCAACTTAAAAAATGTTTTCGCAAAAGAACTTAAAATCTTTTGAAAACAATTTTAAGCTTTTGTTAAAATCATTGGTGAAAAATCTGCATGGTATTAGTAAATCGCATAAATGTGAATCAGACAGAAGGTTGTTTTCTTGTTAAGAGATAGGATGTGAGATTCCCCGTTGAAACAGGATGCGTTATAATTCAGTTTAAGCAACCTAATCTGAGTTCACTTATGAATTATTCCAACCTTGTAACTGGGACACTTTTCTCTGTCCAATCCCATGGCATTCCCACGAAGTTAGTAATATAAAGGACATTATGTGTATGCCTAAACTCCCTAGGACAGTGGCTAAGATACCCCAAAACGTTCAATTAAAGAGGACAGTGGCTAAGATGCCCCAAAACGTTCAAAAAAAAGAAAAACCCCAAAACGTACAAAAAATAAAGCTTTTGAGCAAATATCACGCTGAAAACCGTAGTAAATTCTGCCAAAAGCAGACCTAATCGCAAACCTGGGGTTGATATAATCCTTTCAGTGAGTTGTTACGCAACACAAAGTTTCGTAACTAATGTTGATGACGCATCATGTTATGTAAATTACGTTACACAACTGTTACGAAAGACTAACAGCGAAGCGCGCGCGCTTAAATGCACGAGACAGCGGTAACTGATTTGGTCTGTTTCCGAAACTTCCTCGCACCCGCCTTTTTTGCTCATGCGCCGCTCAGCTGATTTACGTGCCATTCGTGTCGTCGACGTCCGTCCAAGTAGGTTTGCACTGATTCCAAGAAACGTTTTATAATTATGCAAGTGATTTTCCAAGAAGCATGACTTTGCACAGTTCACGCGACTGCTTCCTTCATGCAATCGCCACTTTTTACGTACTATTAGCATATAGTAGCTTTCTTTGGCAAGAAAATGTGCACCAAATTACCTTACAAATGCACATTGTGGAGCAATAATGTGAACACTCATCAATTCATTGCGTTTTGGTATTACAATTACATAATATTACAAGGCAGTTTTCGGCAAGGATGGCTAGAAATTAATGCTGAAGTACAAGAACACTTGTTGAAAAATCAAATCAGGTTTACTTCAAAATTAGTTGGTTTTTAACGATATTAAAAGTTTTTATATCATTGCCATAAACAGGCATTTTCATTATAAAATCGCCTTTCACAAAGTTCTAGGAATTTAAATATTTCACATGGAACAATATGCACATTTTCAAAAATTTGATAATTAAATTTTGAAAATAAACACAAGGGCAGCTTCTTCATGTTTCATAAAATTTTGACTTGCTATACACACCATTTGATTAGACTTGGTCGCCTTTGTGGAGACTAGCGGCTGCTGTCTGCGCGTTAAAGGCAAGACTGCGGAGCCGTCGTAAAAATGACAAAGCTCCGACTCCGGCCCCGGAGCTCTTCTTTTCATGAACACAGCTCCGACTCTAGCTCCGGAGCTTTTGGTTTTCACGATTGTGGTTCCAGCGCCGGAGCTCTCTTTTTTCTTAGTATGGCTCCAGCTGCGGCTTCTGTTCGTTTTTACACATTAATGTTTTCAGTTGTCTTGGTGTGCCTCAAGTTGAATGGAAGATTCATTATATCAAGTGGACAAAACAAAGAGAATATGTTAAACATTTTTGAATAATTTAATCTGGTGTTTTTTGCAAGAAGTTCTTTTACCATGAGAAAATCAGCAAAAAAACAACAATCACAGCTTCAGAAGATTCAGAGAACAGTTACTAGCAAAAATGTTACTCAAGATAACGGTAAAACAAACAAATTTTGGAAAGAAAGTCGCTGGTTTTGCCGTCAATGCCTGAGGACCTTTTGTTATGTCTTAAGATCAGATTTAAGAAAATGGCTGTTTGGAAAATTACATTTGTGTCCGAGCATTTAAACACAGACCAGACCCAATTGACCGTGCTCTTGTTGCATGCTTTGCCTGTTGCAGTCTTGGCGCTTCCAGCTAACAGCGTTGCCCGGGCAAGTCATGCAAAGAGCGCAAAACACAGTCGAGCACCTCTCACACGTGTTTTTCCAAACATGCACACATATCCATTAATGCAACTGCGAAAATGTGTTTGAAAGCCGTTTGTTCAAATACATAGTATGGTTTCCAGCAAGAATTTCAGCTTTGGCTTTTTTATAATAGCTGAAAACTGATTCTAATTTCTTATCTTTGCGCTCATAATGAGCATTGATGAATCACAAAAGAAAGTCCAATTTAACCTGCTAAACTTAGAAGAAAATAAGACTGGTTACCGTGCTGAAAACATAAAATTTGTTTTCACAAATGAAAACTTCAAGAAAAGTCTACATTTGTTACACTGCATTTTTATACCCTGCTGAAAATGTATTGCCATGCAAAGCAATGCTAGTTCGCTACCAATTAGTTGTAACTTTCATGTTAGTCTGGTAAACGTAATGGTTCCTAGTGAACTTTGCCAGGAACTTAGCAAACCTTGCTAGTAAGCCTAATGGCTTCTAATCTAAAGTTTCTACTTAACAATGGCGTTCCGTGTATTTCACGCTTAAATCTGCAATGCTATCATATATTAATCATACTCCCTGCTAGAAACATGATTACGCAACTAAAAAAAGCTATGGATATTATGTTTACTTATTATAGTTCAGTTCTTTTTAGTTCGCTACGCTACTACACATCCAGTTTTATCATTCTGACTAGAAAGTAGGATGTTGTGGTAATTAAAATGTTTTTCTTACTTCTGCAATCGTGGTTCTTAACCATTTCGCTGCAGGGAGCCAAATCCAGACCTACAATTTTGTCAGAGAGCCGCACTAAAAATTTTAGCAGAAGTCAATTGACACGTTTTGTTTTTTTGCACCAACGAAGTCTGTTACACAAAATATTAGAGGTGTTACTGAAAGATTGCTAAGAGCCGCACAGAGTGCTTGAGAGCCGCATGCGGCACTTAGAATAGTGTTTGAGAACCATTGTTCTACAAGTAACACCTGGCTGGCATGTCTGCCAACTACGATGCCACAACCTTAACGATGATTGAACCATGGAAACATCAAAGCCTTGTAGATCCATTGATGCAGTCTGGTGTCATAACTCGTAACAATTACATAACAATTGCGTTTGGTGTTCTATGTAAAGTAAATCTATTTGGTAAATCTGGTCGCATCTAGGAAGAGAGGCGGAACTACTTCTCAAATAATCATAGCTCTAGCTCCTAAATTTTGAACTGAGCTACGCCTTCTTCTGAATTTTAATTTGAGCTCCGGCCTCCGGCTCCGGCCTCCGGCTCCGGGTTTCGGCTCTGGTTCCGCAGCCGTGATTACAGGTTGTGTGTGAATGATTTTCAGGTTGGTAAAAAATTTAGTGACACTATTTTTTCAAAAGACCGTACTTTCGTTTGAAAATATGGTTATGGCCGTACTTGGTCCGAAAAATGGACTTACAGTTTGACCCTGGATGGCAAAGTCCAAAAAAAGCGAAGACCAACATACGCAATTGTCACAATAATAGCCCCACACTCTCTACCTCGTCTTTTGTTGTTGAATTGATTTAACGCTTGTTAGAAATGTAAAATCACTAACGTAGCGGGTCACCACAGCAATCTGTGCCAAGAATAGCAGAAGGTTAAACCAGAAAGACCAGTATGTAATAAAAACGAAAAGAAGCCGATTCTAGAAGACACGCACGTTTCATTTGAAGCTACACATCCAAACGCGGGGCAAGCTCGGCGTTGACTAGAAAGTTACTCTAATCCAGGGCTTCTCAAACTATGGGTCACAACCCCACTGGGGTCGCGAAGTGTAATTTTGCGGTCGAGAAGAGTTGGATTGACAGATCAGATCATTGCCCAATCATTGCAAGATTTTTGTCATCCAAAAACAGAAACGAGTTTCTTACTAAGAAACGGGAACTCAAAAATATCGAAGACAGCACGTCTTCGTTTGTGAAGATCTCACACCTCTGCGGTATAAGTTACTGAAGTACATGCAAAAATCCTGTTCTGATACGTTTACCTCTTGCTACACTCGAAATGGCAATACAAAAGCTAAGTTCAAGACGTCTGAAAAATGGGTCACCGTCACTTCACCTGATGATCTCTTCAAACACGGAATTGATGTTGATTATAAAAGATGGGCTGTGGCAAAATACTTAACAA
>JGI24021J15306_10004457_pt1 | contig 16291 bp, 9 predicted proteins | sample Ectturendosymbi1_FD_15306 | JGI IMG/M metagenome (IMG submission 15306) | reverse complement strand
TATTGCGTCATAAAGCAGATAGTTGATCATGTGCCCACTCTTGCCGTTAAACAAGCGTGAAATAATTGCATTGTAAGTTCAATTCACTTGTCAGTTCGGTTTGATTGAGGAAACTTTGCACTTGCGCTAGTCGCTCGGATCTCCACTGCAGAGTTTCCTTTACAAGTTTGGCTTGATTACGTTGGTAGCGGTACACTGTCTGATGTCCACCAGAGCAGCATGATATTAGTCATAAACATGGACGCAGCTGGGAAATACAGATACAGATTAACTCCAATAATTTGCCATCTTTTTTATATTTATTTTGTTAAAACACAACCATCAAAAAGGTTATAGCACGGTTGAATGAGCATAGTGACGTCATAACACCACCGCTTAGATGGGCCCGCGTCTAGGTCTTTCATTGGGTCCCGCACTTGCCAAGGCCAGCGCTGTCTAAAGATGCTTTCGTTCATATGAGGCCGGCACAATTGTGTATCGTGCTCAGTCAACCGTGCTCAGTCAACCGCACTGCATGTGCAGTGCTGTGGAAGTTGAATGGTTAGCACAGAATTTTCGACATAGCAGTGCACGTGTGTGATTGCATCTACAGTGGCGTTTAGGTTTCTCTAGTGAATAATAACGCTAGCTCATATTTAATGATATCCACAAGCCTATGTTGCGTTTGATAGGTTAATCATAGCAACTTAATCTTCAAAAAATGAAAAATCGCCATGCAAGATAGGAATTTATGTTGGCCCCCTTCTTTTTCCTTGGCCCCGCAGTGCCCCCCCCACACTTTTTTCATTATAGAATCGCCACTGACTACAAGCTCCCTACTGCATAATACCAGTACCGGGAACACGGCTCTTGTAAAGTGTGAGTGTCTTATCTGCAAATAAACTGTCATTGCAAGAATGAAATCAATTAATCGAAATTGAGCTACTGACTTCATGTTTCTGGAAAATTTTGGGTTTTAGGCTCAATTTCGAGTAGGGGGGCAAATGCCCGTTTTGCCCCACCTGCGGTCGCCCATGAAGTGGGGCTACTTTCATTCGCACATGTTTTAAGTGGGGTTCCTACAATACTTTCACTTGTTTGCAGCAACTTGCAGAAAAGGTTTGAAAAAGAAAAGCTTTTCATAAGACGTCAACCTGACAGCACTTGTGGATCGAATGGTTTGTTTGCAACAATTGGTTCGAAAATAGAAAATCCGCAAATTGCAAATGGAAAGGATGTGAACTCTGTCATAAGACGAAACAGCGCTGTTCAACAACCACAAGTCTCGGGAGATAATAACGAAAGCTTAGCCTATTTGAGCAATCAAAAATTAATGGACATTTCTTCATCGCAAAGTGAAGTGGTAGAAAATGTTCTTTATGGTACTAGATCTGAAGAAGTGCTTGTTGACAATGATTTGTACAACATTTAGTATTTATCACAAACCAATTTTGATTTATGAATCAATAACTCATTTTATTTACTGGGAAAAGATGAAGTCTGAACTTGGCACTCCCTGTTTAGAAACATAAGCCTTTCCAAGCATTTTGCCAAAACAATACTTCAGAGATAAAAAAACAGGGAACTTTGTGTTAGATTTCCTGCAAATGTTTTGGAACTACATTGATTTAAGTTGCTGTGTGATTCTGGCAATTGTGTATGACACGAAACTAGTTAGCTTGATATTAATGTGGCGCTTAGCGAAGTTAAATCCAAAAACAAAGAGAATCCTCATGTCGTATAGTGGATATCAACCATCGTATAAATTTGTCAGATCGAAGATTAACGAAAAGAAAGACCTTAATGTCGTGGTCGTGTCTAGGAACCTAGCTCTGCCGGGAACGCTGTAAACAATGCACACGTTCGCCGCTTTGGGGTCGAAAATTCAATCACAATCCGTCTTTACCTGTTTCATAGCTTTTCTCCCCCTAGTGTGCAACACAAGTGACCTGGAGGTCAAGTGAAACAAGTTGTTGCACCAAGAATCGTTTATCTCGATATGTAAAAAGAAATTCTGTCGCGTTTCTGGTATGCATGAATAGGTATCTGGGTTCAGCGTGTCAAATAACTAAAATGCTTAGTATGCATTAAAGAATGACCTTGCATGTGTTCCACCTGTGTTCCTCCTACTCAACGTATTCCATTCTCTTCAATGTAGTTATGTTTAACAATTTTTGCAAAGTTTTCATGTGCCAGTGATGGGAAAAAGTTATTGTCTTTTGGTTCTGAGGAATACATTGCACATATAGCATTTAGAAAGTATCTCTTTCTGGTAGGCAAACGTTTTCACCTAAAAGGAAATCGGCACGATTTACACCTTGCCAGGGGTTGCGCGTTTTGGTTCAGAGCAGGCTTTGTGATAAAACATTTCCAAAGACGAGGAGATGTTTTAAATAAAAAACGGTGTTGCTGTGTCGAAGGAAGTATAATTTCAATTCAAGAGAAAGAATTGTATTGTTAATCAAGTAGCCAATTTGCAATAAGGGGTATCCGTTTAATACTGTTTACCAAACTTAGTGTAGCACAGGAATCGATAAATCAACTGGTTCACCCTTTGCCAATTCGGAAATAAAACAGACTATCAGATAAAGGTGTGAATTAGCTTTTGCGTAAGAGCAAAGGATACATACCGTACATGCTTCAGTGTTTTGTGCTGGTTAGTGTTTCNTGGCATTTTTTATTCGTGATTTGATGCAACGTCCATGTTTGTGAACGGCTTCAAAGTGGATATGCAACCTGCATCACCGGTTTTGATTAGTGCTTCCGGTCCAGGGATATTTCTAGATATTCCTATTGTTGGGATACTGATCGGCGCTCTTGCAACAACTAGACTGACCATTCAACTAGTCGGGAATCTTCGTAAAATCTTGCGCTTGGGAATCACGGACACCTCTTTGGAATAGGAAGGCAAGACGTGACGTTCATACACAGCAAATCTGAAACGTTGAACGTTTTCAGACAAAGCTGTGAATTTTTTGCGTGAAAGGGTCAAAAATCTGCTCGTGAATTGAGTTGCAACTTACGTTTAAAGTGTGTGCATACGGCAAAACCACGTCTAAGAAAACATCCACGACAAACACGTTTATTTCGTAAGGTCTGTTCTAAGGAACCTGCAGATTGGTGTTATTTGTGTCTATGGTAAGCATACAGACTACCTAGGTCTTCATTCCGATAAACTTATCAAGCCAAGACATAAAAATTACGAACGTTCAATATTCAAAACTATTTACCTATTTTACTGTGATTCCAGCAAAAAAACTAGTGATATTCTTTCCTCAAATGACTTCCGCTACAGCTTTACTTGTTTGTATTATCAAAGGATATATTTCTTCAAAATTTGTTTGTTCACAAAACTCAGGACAGATACCCTGAAAGTGCAGATAGACGGGAAAAAGAAAAAACATGTCTATGATACTGAACGATATTTGCAAAAAATGGTTGGTTTGGGTTTTGAACATTACGTTCCATGCATACTTTGGAAATACAACAAAAGATCTGTGTTCAACTGATCTTCAGGTCTTCGTTCAGGAATGGCTGGCAAGACTTCGGACATATGAATGGCAAAACAAGTCAATAAAGCATTGGAACTTAACTGGGCAAAGTCAAACTCTGAACGTTCTCTAAGAATAGGTTGCTTTGAGCAGAGTTCAACAGCACTACCAATCAGAAAATTAGTATATTTGCAGTAAAAGTACTGGCCGAAATATTTCGGAAATAATGCAAATCGCATGCGTTTTAATAAGTCAGGGTCTAGATATCATGGATTTTATGGTGATTAACCTATTACCAACATTCATTCCTCATCTATCTCATAATGTCTTGGGAGTTCGTATTGCAGCTGTTCAAGCCCCATATAAAGCTAACGTGACTATCAAATTGTGCTGCAAAATATCATGGAATAGTTGAAACAACTCTGACTCTTGACTTTTTCTTTATGATATTAGAAACGACAATGNTACGAAAACTTTGTCGTATGCTTCAGGTTACGGTTTCGAACCCTTTTCGGAATGATCTTGTGCCGCTTCCTCTATCAAGNTTCTTTGTGATCATGGCCGTCGCCACTGGTGCCTGCTCCCCTCCATTTCATATTTGGCCCCCTAACTACCACGAAGCTGTAGAATTGTTATGTGCAGTTGTATATAGTCAATAAGTGATAGCTTGTTGAATGACTCTAGTTTGCGACATTGCGTTCGTTTTTCAAGTCAACAAAAAGCGCAGAAATCCACTGTTTTAGTCGCCGGAATCGCCAACATAAGTGTCTTGAATGCTTTGTGCAAACAAAATTTTGGCTTATGGTAAACTAAGAGCGCGTCTTGTTTTTTTTTCGTGACGGACAGTAAAGTTGTAGGAAATACAGAGTACTTAGAAATTAATTTTTGAGTAGTCACACGTCGGTTGTGTATGTTACGGCAGATGCGAGCCGTGGAGGAGCTAGTCCGCAGTAAAGTAGAGAAACGCGCGCCTGACGAACTTTCGCCTAAACCTGACCCTGACGAATTGCGTGCACCACGGGGTCTGTAGTCTCTTATTCCCTACAGCAATCGCAAACGGAGGGCAATCAATCTGGGCAAACTTTGTTGTCACAAATCCAAAAGGCGTCAAACTTCAACGGCGATTGATTGTCAAACACGGTTTCTGAAATACAACAGAAACAACTAAGCGATTCTACCAAGCGCAGCAGCAGTAAACTATCAGACCGCACTATCTATTAGCTCAGCATGGCAAGACAATTAATCCTTGAAGGCGCGACTGCGAATTAAGTCAGTTCAGCCATTAACAATGAAAAGGCGTTTGCTGCCACTATTCTCAGGTAAATCTACGCGAACTAAAGACACAGCAGTAAACTTGCACTGGATTCGCGGTGTGTTACCGACGTTCAAGAGCAATAAAAATAAACATGTATCACAAACCAATTGGTGTGAAAACCACAGCTCAGACCTTTGGTCTTTTCGGTGATCAGAAATGCTCTGACTCACTTGGCAGAATTTGGTTTATACACGAAGAGAGCTGAACGTTACTAACTCCAAATTAGACTGGGCTGTGGTTTTTACTGCACGTTATGCGAGGTGAAATAGAAAAACAGTTAATCTTTGCGCGAGATTGCGCAAACCGTCAAAGACTGTTGCCGTCTATTTGGCAACCACGAGGGACGATATACTAGGGAATGGAAACAGGTCAATCCGCTTGCGGGGTCTCGGTGCGGCATTGTGTAAACAGGCAAAGACGGTCAAGAACCTGCTGGTCTACACTAGGAAGCCGCGGGAACTGTAACTGGCAGGAATACTGCGGTATATGTGCAGATGCTGTCAATTAATGTTAGGCCTTAAGGTGGCATCAAGTAAATCAGCCCCCTTTGAACCTAGAGAGCACATATTAGATAACTAGTAATCGCACGAACACAGCTTGAAGTCATTAAACACAGATGGGACATAAGTCGCTGCGCGCCGTTACAGTGCAAAATCAGGGCCAGATTTAGCAATAGGTTGTGTAGGCTTAACCCTACGACCTCAAGATCCAAGGGGCCCTCCAGCAAACTATGGTACGCATGGAGGCAATTGCCCTCACTGCATATGGTCAGGTCGNTNAATAAACATACGCCAANAATTTATGTTTTTAGTTATTAGTTTTAATTCAATTAATTGGATTTTGTGTGGGTAACACCAGGGTCTTCCAACGAGTTTTCATGAGTCTCAGGTCAGGCCGCATGCCGACTGTAGTGTCGACATACTCAAAGCACTTTAACTGCGTCTTGCGTTTGATGAGTCGTGTCGATTGTTTCGTGTGAATTAGGCGAAAGGTTCGATACGCACCTGGTAAAAGCTTAAAGGTTATACTGCAGATAAGAGATACGTGAAAGGCTAGCGTTATCCTGCAATAAAAACACAGTTGTTTTTTTCTGATCTTGAACAACGCAGCTGCTTTGCTAGCGTTTCCATTCAGTCATTCAGAAAGCAGATTGCCATTGAGTACACTATTTGCGCAAGTTTGTACTGCTCCCATGCTAAGGAAATCAAAGAACGTTTGATGAGCTTAAATTAATCAGCAAAAGTCACTTTACCAAATTGCAGCCACATAACTCTACCCAAGGAGACAAACAGTAAGCAAACAGCAAGAAAAGGACCGAGCCACGTTTTGGATCTGACGTCTGTTGCCCTTAGATTAGCTGTTATTGGTCGGTATATCCAACCACGCGGAGTCTTAGCTCTTAGTTTGATGGCCACAGCTTGCTCAGGAAAAAAGGTCTTTCTGAAGATTAAAAAGAAGTAAAACTGAATTAAAGGGTCGCAATGCTCCAGGACAGGTTGACCAACACTAAAATATTCGGAGCATTAAAAATGACAAACTTAGGCAAACAAATTTTGATTAAATCTTAGATGATGTTGTTATGAAGGCCAGGACCAAAGCCTTTAAATTGTTTACTGTGCTCTGTTCAGCCTGACTTAGTTCAAAGATTGTAGCTTTTCATTTCTTAACACCTATTTCAATAACGACAGGACAGCATAAGGGAAATTTAAATTTCACATGCTTTCGCGCGACGGTTTCGTTGCAGTCTGGAAAAGCAACAAAAATTCGAATCGTGATCCTAGCAGTTGCAACCATTTGGGATGTTTTACTTGACGTGTTTTGCTCGTGTGTGCAAGATTTTTACAGCCCTTGTCCTTACGGCCGCTACAAAGTCTATACGTGTAGTGTGTTTGGTTTTTAGGAAATTGTATATTTTGGGTGCTACTGTTGAGCACAACGAACAAAAAAAGAGATGCAAAGTTGACGTAGGCCGTGTGCTTTTTCAAAAATTTAACTGTGATGTTTTTGTTTGTCTCCCTGTCGAGATTACAATAGTGTTCCCGCCAGCCAAGCATGTTTTGCACAATTCCGTGTCATTGAACGCTTTTGCGCCGAAAGTAAGAACAAGCGCAGTTATCGTGGGTCACTTGCTGTAGAGATCTACAAATTTTTATTGACCGTACTTTTAAAGCAGGGGTTCCCAACCTTTTGTTTCTCACGTACCCTTTCAGCATTTCGACAGATGAACACTGAACATGTACCCCTAAAATCGTCTATGGGAAAATATTTTAGCATGGTTATTCATAGATATGTTTAACAACAAGCATATGATTTTCATATAGACCTATGTATGAATATTTCCAAATAAATATAATGTAACTATTTTTTCTCCTATATTGCTAACCTCAAATGCACCCCTTCAGATAGACAACTGCACCCCAGGGGGTACATGTACCCCAGGTTGGGAACTTCTGTTATAGAGCGTCAGTATCGTCATTTTCGGCTTAGCGCTTTTCAATTTTCCTTGGTAACAGTGGGAGATGGAACCTTACAATTGGATTAGCCTAAAGGGGCATTGCATTAGCTAATTACGGCTCTGGGTATACCGAAAGATTTAAGTGTAACAGATAACAGGGCTATGTTGATTCCAGAAATGAGTCACAACCATTATTTGACGAAGTTTGTTCTAAACAGAGAGGTATATGATGACATTCTTTCCGCTTTTGCGCTTCAATTGCCACGTTGTATCGCCTACTTGCATTATTTCTGCTGTATAGCGAACCGCCTGATATGCTGCAGCTTGTGCGACATGAAAGAGGTGGCGAGGGGCAAACGTGAAACGCGAGGACAATCTACAAGGAGATAGCACTTTTAACGGTTTGCAAAATATGCTATTTCTTGTCTCTTCCCTTGCCCAAGTTGCATAAGAGCAAATGACGATGCTCAGCAGGTTTGGCGTTCATATCTGTTTATATCTTTCTGGGTCGAGTAAAATGTGAATAAAGTTTACATATGCCAAGAGACTTTTTTCGTGGCGGTTGTTGTATGCATCCAACATTGTATTTCTAAAATGTGCCCACCTTGTGATTTTTGGCCCCCCTTGCTGCGACATCCTGGCGACAGCTCTGTTTGTGATATACTACGACAACTATATATGCCAGAGATATTTTATTAATTTTCTTGTCATGATTTTTGTCAGCCCACTCCACAATATTGAGGCGAACTTCACAATCTTTTTTCCACGAAATGAGGTTTTCATGTTTTAGGCAGCTTGATTCGTTTTGATAGTGATGAAACTTTTTGGTAGTGTACAAACACACGATAATATAGGATAATGCATTTCTGCATAATTAAACCACCCATGCTTGACAAAACGCCTATGCGGATCAAAATTACTCCAAACACATATTGTGATGAATTTGCAACTTCGCAATTGATGGTTCATAAATAGGAGTTACATAGTGATACTACCTGCTGGGTGCAATTACTGAACTCGCTATTTTTATAAAGCGAAAAAATAACCTAGATACTAAAAATTAACTTGTAGCTTTCAAAAGCAAATAATTTTTTATTTTTTGTGATAGCTGCTACATTTGCATACAAAGTTCGCATGTCCACTAGTTTTGCATGATGAGTTGCACCTTTTGCCTGATTAAATGTTTACTTTGTTACTTATTTGTGTGTGACTTTGGTGCGTTTGAGTAGACACCTATCTGAACCCTTATTTGATTTTAAAATCCTGTAAATCTTTCAGAATTTGATGTGAAACGCATTACGCTTTGCCTACAACATAGGTCATGTTATCCCTGGGAAAGTATAGCCGCAAGAGATGTTGACGCGTAGAAAATAAAAGCTCGGAAAGTTGGCCGCTCGGCTTATCAATCCGGTTACGAGGATTCAGTAAATGGTGTTGTGCGAGTGTTCATCTTGCTGCTCGCTGCCTTTGCACCAAGTAATCGCAATCAACAACCGAAGCGGTGTCTATCAACTCAAATGAAAACCACTTTTACCACATCTATGACTTTCGTGTGACGTAGGTTGCACAGCAGGAAGCAGTGTGTAACCCACGATATGATGCTGCAAATAGCCGTGTTTAGAGAGCAGCAAAGCACAGTGTTTGCTATCTTGCCAGGCTGGTTCTATGCTGCAGCAGAACGTTTGAAGGTAGGTCAGTATATTTGATACACGCATGGCCTCCAGACTACCGCCTTCGCAAACTGCTTCAATGTTGTCATATGTACAATCAAAGCAAAAGGACATCATGACGTGATCCTAAGAGTGGTTCAACAAATTGACCTGCACGTGGGAATTTGTCCACTGCTTCATCCCACGGCGGTGCAAGATGTTTTAGAAGCACAGCACAAAAACATTGTGGATACGTTTTGAGTAAAACTATGGAGCAATACAGAAATCCTAGGTTGAATTTGTATTTCAAAGGTAAACCATTTCCTGGTTCCTGTTTTTCCAATAAATCAAAGTAAGGCGTTTAAAATTTCAACACGTTTTATCATTGCAATTTAGTTAGGGTTTAGCACGCAGTGCAACATTATATCATTGGCGACGTTTTGAATAAATCTCTGCATGTGATTAATATAAATTGTAACTGTTTGATGTACAAGAGATTTTTGAAAGACATTTTATAAGCAAATTCAAGTGCGCTTAAAATCCTCGAGAGTCATTTGAAAGTACTGTATTACAGTATATCTGCTGCAATGTTGAAAGCCTTGCAAAAATGCCCCTTTGACTGAATTGAAAATTGTCTGCTTAAATGCAGCTGTAGGAAGTACTAAGTTAGTACGTTTGTCATCTACCAATTTCAACGCCATACCTTTTCATGCTGAGTGTCTACAGCAACATAACCACTTTTACCAGTCTCAGCGGTTTCAGTAGTTCCCTTTTCTGTCATTTATAACTATTAGGAACGGTTATGACTTTAACAGCTTCATGACGGCTAGATGTCATGGTGAGAAAGTCACAGCAGCTTTTGGGCGATTTTTGGCGATGCAGCAAAAACATCACGAGAACCACAGCCTGTTATAAGATAGTGAGATTACTTTTTTGAGCGTTTGACTGATGCCGGGTGACCATGTTTCTAAAGTTGCAATGCGTGATTACGGTGGAGTAAACACATTGTAGCGCTTGCATTGATACCGTAGGTGCGTTTGCGTGAATGTTTTCGTTTTCATTGACGTCAAATCCGTTTCTGACCGAATTACACTAAGACTGCGACGTTTCCTCAAACGAGTATGAGGATGGCGGCAGCCCAATAGTACGACATCAGAATCAAGAAGTTGGTAGTTCGATTCCCGGTGGCTGAACCACCGTAACACTTTGTAGGTCGGAGTGTTTGGCTATATCTGTTACAAAACAATAAAACTTTTGTCTTGAGTCAATTGCCGCCTTCCAAATAATACAGAGGAAAAAGTTATGGCTCTGTTTATATTGTTTTAGGAATTATATTCGATGTTGAAAAAGTGCTGTAAAGCTATGGCGTTGAAGAAAAATTGAAATTTCACTCTCCAACGTAACGCCGTACGTTGCATTCACCTTCATAATCAACACATCGGATCTTTACTTTTATGTTTGAAGGAGCGCAGTGTATTTAGTATAACTATGGGGATTGAATTTGGAAAAATTAAAAAAATTAATATAACAATCAAACGAATTAAATAAATCTGGCAGATGAAACCATTTCCTACAACATTTTGTAAGCATTTCAGGGAAACCAGACTGCATTAGGCCTACATTAAAATGACAGAGCACATCCTCTTGCGGTAAATGGACACTTCTGAGATCTCCTGAGATAGAAACAGACATTCCATACGATAATATTTTGAAAAGGAACCAGCAATGTTTCTAAAAATGTTTAAGTTTCCGTGAAAAAAATTAGCTCTGCGAAAAATAGCTTCATTCCAAATTTGAAAATTTTATGATGAAGCATCGTTACGAAAAGAATAATATTTATATTTGTTTCAAAATGCATTGGCCAAATTTATGTTGCGAAGATTGCGGCAGATCAATGACGTAGTAGTGTGTAAGTTTTTTCAGCATTCGAATATAGGACCTCCATTCAAACTTCAAAATCATTTAAATGATAAAAGATGTGAAATCTTTTGAAAAATTACTTTTAACCAGGAAGTCATTTTCAGTAAGGAAACAAGATTTTATAACGCCTCCAATCAGTCTGTCTTTACTGTCAAGCGGCAAAACGGAAGGTTTGCATAGTTTCACGTTGAATCAACTCTGGTTTCGAAGTAAAAGAAGGTTATGTGTACTCTAAAGATCTTTACAATGTCCGAATTTTATTCTACAGTTATTTATTCTTTGGCAACATAATCGTTTGCATCTTGTGTACTCCATGGGATTTGTTCCTTCTTCAGTGAAACATAACTACCATCTGCCAACATTAGTAAGAATATTGTGTAATTTTAATGAAAAAACGCGCTTTCGCAACATGTTGAGACCGGTTTTAACCACGTATCTGCGGTATAGCTTCCCACAGTTCTATTGGGTGAGCTTCCACAGATCAGCCCTCGGTTGTTTGTTGTTTTCTTTTGCAATTGTCTCGCCTTTGGCTCTACGACGTATCAGGTCACGTTGACAGTTACACCAGCGTTAATTTTACTTTGAACGTACAGTAAAAACTGAGGATTGGTCATGTTGAATGATGCATCTAGATTCAAAGACGTGTAAACCTTCACCCTGACCTGAATGCATTTGTTGGGTGTAAAAAATGTAAAAATTGGCAAGAAATGTTTAGATATTAATATTGACAGTTCGTACGTCAAAGTTTAATTTGCATCGTTAGTTTTTGAAACAGTCACAAACTCCGATTTACACCAATTTGATATTTCTTTCGCGTTTGTTTTTAGAGGATTTTATTTAATCGCAAATAATCTGTTTCATATTCTTAGATGAATATTTGTTTGTGGCGTTCATTCTATTACTTCTTGTACGGCCAGGATTTGCAGAAATTTATAGGAAAGTCGAGCACGCTTGTCTTATTACACATTAATGTACTGGTGGTATAACCCGTAAAGTCATGTTATTGAACCTAAGGTTTTCATGACTGCAGCTCTTTTTCACATATAATTTTGAGAAATCTGTGTCAATCGTAGTTGCTGCAAGTAAAGCACTTGGATGTTCTGTATCCAAACCTTGAGGTTTGTGCTGTACGTGCAAGAAACCACTTCGCAACCCTACAAAACCTAGGTTCACTATTCTTTTCACATGTTTGTCTACTAAACTGCAAACGTCTGAGAGCTTCCTGGCGCTTCACTGCGCAATACGGAATTTAAACTTTTAACACTCAACTGCAGCTTTATGCAAGTGGCAGGATAAAGGTTTGATGTCTTCTGGTGAAAAATGTTTAGTTTCAGTTCTCGAACACCTCTTATGGCGTTGTTATATGGTGAGGATTTTGAAAAAGAAGCACCAATTATCTCGTAACTTGTTTTGTTAATCTTTTCACCTCCTAATCTCCGCAAAGTTGAAGACCTGGTTATACAAGCACCACCAAAGAACACTTTACGCTGAAAAATGCAGCGTATCTGTCGCTACATTTATTTTGGTTCGAAACAACATAGTTTTTCAACGGATAATTCTCTAAAACTCGTAATTGTGTGAACTCTTGAGTAACCGTTGTTTCACCGGTTAGCTCTGAGAAAACGGTGGTTCAACATCCTTATTCTAATAATAGTATATGATGAAATTAATCATACGCAGGTTATTACGGAAGAACTCGAGCGAGCACCCAGTACATAGTGCGTACTGCTGATAGCGTATAGGCCTTCGTGATCGTTTGAAAACTGTGGAGAGGCTTTCAGCAAAACATGTTTTAATGTTCACTGTTTCTACAGTACTCTGTCAATATCTTTAGTGCCAACGCCTAACGGGATACAGTAGAACTACACACAAGTCATTGTATCGTCTATTGAGAATATATCGTCTCTTGAGAAAGAAACGGTCGAGTTTACAACTTTGGTTTACAGCGAATAGTATGAAAAACTGCAAGTTTGTTGAAAAATGAAACGGTTACAAGTAATCTTAAACATGAGAAGAATATCATACTGCTACTGTGCTTTTCTTGTTTTACTTGCAGGTAAGAATTTGCGTCTGTTATCATTTGTTATGTATACTTTGTAACTACACAAAGCACAAGTCATTAAGCTTCACGATTTTGTGGAACGTAGCGTTTCAATTTAATCACTTTCTATACATTAAAAGCTTTCTTGTTGGTATTGCGATCAGTGAGGTTTAAGAGTTTTTTGAAATACAATGCAGTCGGGACAAACCAGAACCGTCGCCAGAAAGTCTTTAATAACAGGGCTTTACGTTTGTGCAGGGGGACTTCACAGTAAAAATTCAAAAACTCCACTGGTTAATAGTGTTTCTTATTTCAATTTTGGCGGGGTTGGTGCATTGTTTGGGGATTTAAGCCCACCAAAGCTCAATGCTTGGAAAAAACTACCGTTATCTTCGGCAAAGGGCGTCATTTAAAAAACCTGAAAAACGATTCGTAGTTGCTCTTCTATTTCCAAATGAAGCAAGTTTGGTTACTGTATACGGAAAGTGTGGACAGGTGCTGAGTTATCGATTCCTTTTAATGGAATGTCTGTCGCAAAACATTCTGCTCGAAATGACTTTATTTTTGTCTTTCAGAAATCATGCAGATACCCACGACATTTTCAGCGTGTAACATGTGGAACGAACCAAGGGGTTACGGAAAACTTTATGCCAATATCAAGAGCAAACAAAATTGTACATGGTCTCTTCTTCCACCATCCAATCGAACAAAAGTGATTCTCGTTTTAAAGGCCGTCCATTTTCAAAAAGTGAACAGATCTCAAACGTACATGCAACGTGTAATTTTGCCAGATGGGAGTAAGTATTATATTGCAGTGCTTCCCCGCACTTTTCAAATTGAGAATCAAATTTACTGACAATCTTTTGTGGTGCCAAGTATGATAGAATGTGGTAACGCAGTAATAAAGAAATGAAGGTATGAGAAGGAAATAAAGCATTATTAACAACACATGCAGTTTATTGCTGTCAATAGCAAATTTGAGATTGCAAATTACGTTTGATCTAGACAAAATTGGCCATTTTTCATAAAACGTTTCACCAGAAATATTGTTTTTCAAGAATTGTTGTGTTTTTCGATTTTTTGTCATGGAGTGTCATACCGGCAAATAGTAAGGTTTAGAAATGTTTCGCGGTCCGCCTGCAATCAATGTACCGGTCCACGAATGGACCATACCCTACTAGTTGGGAAGCTCTGCTATATGACGTAAACAGCTTGTGATTGTTGTATTCAGGGTAATAATATGCTTCACTGCCCAATCCCATAAATTGCAGTGTATTTTTCGTACGTTTTGCATCACGGTTGTGCATTATGCTTNGAATGCGCATTTTGTCTGGAATATTCTTCGTCATTCTTTCTTCGCTGCAATGTTACAGTGCTCATATGGTTTTGGTGGACATCCACAGATAAATTCTCGTTGAAAGAGTTCCGAAACGAGCAGGTCCACCAAATTCTTTGCGAAAGTGTTACTTCAAACGAAACGAGATGCTTATTTTTCAAAAACATATAAATCAGTCAAGATCAGCGGTCCCCAAACGTTTTGGAAGCTGAGCCAAATTTATGATTTTATCAGCGTCCACGCGCCGGGTTGTTTTGTGTACTGAAAAAAACACGAACAGCATTAGTTACGTTTGTGTATTCCTATATTTTTTCTTTGCGCGGTAGCATGTTTTTAAAGTGACTTACGAAACTGCTTCGTTTGTTGCGGGTTGTAATACATTAAACCTCGGTTAATCTGGATTCGGTTGATTAAGATCGTCGCCAAAACCGGATAAAACTGGTGGTACGAATGATTTCTCAGATTTTTCTTTATAAAACTCTTCGGTTTATCCGGATTAAAAAATCCGGATCTTCGCCATACCGGGTCAAATCTTCTCTTTTAACATGTCGCAATCCGGATTTTTCTGCACTTGCACGATGTTGTGTCCTGAAGTGCACTTATTGGTCTCTAGGAAAGATTCGGCAGCTTTGAGGCGCAACACAAAAGTGCTCACGATCACCCACGAACGTATAGAAATATGATGGCAACGGCCACAACTGCGCGCAACGCCCGATTAATCGTAGAGATGATTATTACGTCACACACGTACATAGTATTTTGTTTTGAACTTTACGCTCAAGGCGCGCCCCCACACCACAGTTACAGTCTATTGACCAGTGCTGAGTGTGCGTGTGTAGAGCATTACCCCTGAGCGTATTGTACTCGGAAAGACATTTGGAGGGCATTACCTTCCAAATAGAGTGACTGCTTTTGTACCAGCTACAGAAATCTCTGCGCCAGTCCAAAATCCCAGAATTTCTTCGCAGTCAAGGAATCTAAACTTATGAACTTAAGGTTGTTCATAACCGCCTAGATATGGTGGTTACAAGTCTGATATACCATTGCAAAATACATCAACAAATTCGTTTTGGTTCTGCGAAAGACTGCTGTTGGGTTGAAAATGTGTTCAATTTAAGTAATTTTCACTGATATCTCAATGCTTAGATGACGTCAGACTAGAAACAATTATCTTCGGTTAATCCGGATCTTCGCCTCAACCGGATAAAATCGTCGGTCAGTTCGAATCCGGATTAACCGAGTTTTACTGTAATTGGCCCCACGCTTGATGCTGCAATACGGTGGGTATCATGAAAACGTGCATCTGAAATTATGTTTAAATACTCGGACGTGCAATGTTTCATCTTAGAAAAGAAGTGTTCGCAAAGACAAGTACTTCCACGAAAACGAATGAATTTGAGCTCGTTTTGAAATCTTTGGATATCTTTTCAGACTTTTTTTAGGAAACACTCTGCAAAATTCTAGAAGCTTTTTTGGTAGAAATTTTGCCTTCAGATCCAAGTCATTCTGTAACTCAATAGATTCCATTTGCACAACTATTGGCACTGATTCGACATCAATGTCAAAGGATACTGAAAACATTTTGCTTCCATTTTCCATACTGCGAAAGTCCTGAAATAAGCGATCAAGTTCACCTTGCAACTTTAGAATTTAGTTGGCATATTTCGCATTATTGTCACTTTCACCATTTCCAAGTGCACTTTGCCAACACGGAAAATACTCAAATATATTTTGGCGCAGCCGTCTTGCCAAAGTTTTAGCTTTGCTTCAAATGCATCAATTTCACTAAAAGATTGTGAATCAGTTTTACCTTTCCTTGCAATGACGCATGCAGATACCTTTCATTTGTCTGTCATGTCTACCACGAATGCAAGTTTTGAGAGCCAATGAACATTAGTACTCTCACAGGGTTTCCTTTCAGAATCCATATAAAATGCAATTGCTTCTCGTAAATCCCACATTCTCGTCAATATCTTTCCCCTACAAGCGAGACACTTCATGGTGAATGGTCAATGGTTTATTGTTTCATATGACTCAGCCAACAAGCAGAAGCATCATAAAAGCCATCGCATGCAGTAAGCCAATCGTTAGCGAACATTAGAGCA
>JGI24021J15306_10004454_pt1 | contig 16293 bp, 10 predicted proteins | sample Ectturendosymbi1_FD_15306 | JGI IMG/M metagenome (IMG submission 15306) | reverse complement strand
TGACAAAGTGTGAGCACCCCCTGCTCTAAGTGTGAGCACCCCCTGCTCTAAGTGGTTATTTTAACGTTTCCAACCCCCGGAGACCCCTATTCCTTGGTGACCCTCAGTTTTCGGTCATGTCGTTGTGCATCAGAGGGTTAATAGCAAACATTTTGGTTCCTTCTGGGAACCCCCGGATTTTCACCCCGTTAAGAACCACTGCTCTAAAGTCTAATGCTGTGGTTCCCAACCGGGGGGGCCATTTGCGACACTCAGGGGCGTCGTGATCTGACATGATTTTTCATAAATCATTAAAAACGCACTAACAAAATGTCATCAAACTTCAAAGCAAATTGCTATGGGTTCGCCGCAAAATTGTATTTATCTTTTGTACGATGTCGCCGGCCTGAAAAGGTCGGGAAACACAATGTGTCGTATCCAGAAATCTTAGATCTCCTTTCAGACAACGAGCCAAAAAAACTTACTCCAGAGCATTTCGTCGATCCTCTTAACGTAACTGCTGTAGCCGTTTCCGTTAGTGCCGCCAACGCTGTATTTGATGTCCGAGGTTAAAGCTTTGTAAGATGACTGCCGTGGTTCAATGGTGACACCTGTGGGCAGCAGCCGGCTTAGAAAACGAAGATAAGACTATCGGAACGTGGAACAGGGTTCCCACGCATTTTTAAAAATTACTTTCCGTGCTTTTTTAATACCTTTTCTATACTAAATTTAAGTTAAATACCATTACTTCTCTTCATTTTTCGAAATTCTTAATCATGAAACTTAATTTTACACATTGCACAACACCGCACAAAATATTGAAGTGCTTTGCCTTCAGTGAAATTCTGCTAGGATACTTTCCATTTAGAATTTCCATACTCTTTCAATACTAAATGTACATTTTGGCCAAATTCAATACTTTTTAAGGTCTTGAAAACTGATTTTGAAATTCAATACTTTTTCAATACCGCGTGGGAATCCTGGCGGAAGTCCAGGTCCGATCAACAGCAGCCTGGCCCTAACCTGAACATTCCCAGCTGTCCTGGTGATATAGACCAGTGACCCTCACCAGTGTTTGACAAAAACCCTCTGTGGCATTGAAGATGCTCTCGCCGGACAGAACAAAGAACAAACAAAACATTTGCGCGCAGCATTACGTCAGTCAGTCTGACGTTTTGGTTCTGCGTTTTAAACATCGGATTTCACTTTAAACATTTAAAAAGGAGGGGGCGCAGTTCTTACATTTTCTTTTCCCACAAAAAAGTCCCGTTTTGCTAATCTATCGAACAAACGTTTTTCTTCTTTATCAACAAGGCGGGAAACCTTTCGTAAGAATGAAGCTAACTCTGTAAAACCGTCCAGTCTTGGACAGTTTAGCTTGTGCGGAACGCAGCATAGCCATGACGTCATGCACTAACGATCAGGGTTGCGAAGGCGGTGTCCCAAGGAGTCGGAGGCTTTTGGGTGGCGTCGGATTCCTCACAACACTAGAAGACGGTGTCGGATTTTTTTGTCCGACTACGACCAGTGAAGTTCAATTGAGTCATTTTTTACATCACACTCCTAAGTCTCCTAAGTAAGTTGGGAATTCAACGAAATGGTACAGTATCTTTTGAAACTTTTATTGAAATAGAGAATTCTTGCTGTGCACTACGATTTCCATTGATTGCTAGCTGCTACACAATTACTGACAGCCAAACTTCATTCACGTTATGTTAAGGAGTCGGAGTCGGAAATTTTGGAAAGCTCGAGTCGGATATTTTACCTCCGACTCCGCAACCCTGGCCATGATGTCATCAAACCGGACGTCGTCACAACTTTTCTCCACACAAAAGTACAGTGGACTTGGTACGGGGTATACGCAGAAAACTATTCGTCCGACCACAGCTATCGTCAACACTCGCTTACCTGGGGTTTGAAGCCTGGTTTGGAAGAACGGTTTGTAAGGGTCAAGTGAGTTCAAGACGATCGTGATGGAGATGGCGAAAAGGGCAGCGAGGAAGGCATAGTAGAAGAGGTAGAAAATCAAAATCCGACCTGGAATGTAATGAAGCGAGGTCATAATTCACAGCGCTATCAAAAAGTCTTGATAGTATCAAACTTAGCGATTATATTTGAATAAGAGCTGATGATGCCGATTTGTAGGCGAAATATATACTCTGTAAGGTCTTAGTGTCTGATTCTGTGCCGAGAAAGGATTTCTTTCCACAGACAGTGTTTCCTTGCGATACTACTACGTACAAATTTGTGAACAGAATGCAATTAAATCAATCGAAGCAATTCTTCACACAAACCACGGGCAATAGGTCCAGATGTTGCTAGCTTTGTCAACTCTTATCTGCCAGAACACGACGTTATGAATTACGACAGACGCTTACGTTTCATGGCGTATTAGCGCTTATCGCCCCACAAATGCGTCCGCACAAAACGGAGTCCAAAAAAACGGCCAACGAGTGCCCTCCGCGTTCCATCGGTCCGTTCAGTATGACTTAACAGACCAGCAGTGCGTGACGTGCGATTCCGGCTGGCCGACGAAGGGCGCAACCAACAATGAGCACAAAAATGCGTTACTTTTTTTCAAGCAGCAAACTGCAATTACCCCAACTGTTTGCATCTCTGCCCAGCACGGTTCCCTCTTCGACATTAAGCATGAAATAGCGAAAGTCGATGAGGTTGCGACGAATGGCCTGCCAACGCGATTCCTTCTTTTTCTCTCCCATCCTTGGTTAAGCAGTTTGCTGTCTGGCAATTACACTGGGCACTAACTGCGACTGCTTTAGGAAGACAAAGATCCTTTATTACCGCACAATATCCTTTATTACCGCATAAGCATGAAACAGAGAAAAAAAAACCGCGTAGAGCGATGCCAGAGCGGTTCATTCCTTGGCTAAAGTGCGCAGCAATGGAAGAGTGAAACCACTGAAGCGTCGGATTCTTCTGATCCCGACCGACCCCCTTTAACGAGTAATTTTCACAACAAAGGTTTCCTGAAGAAAAGGATAGGAGTGCAGTTCAGTAAATCAACGAACAACTCCGAAAGATCTAACCACAGTCAATTGATCACGAGGCAATAAAACCACCGGGATCTTTCCGATGTTTACCTTCGCTTTTGTGCCACCCACGTGCGCTACGTAAATGGCCTCTTACTGTCACGTACCAGTTTTAAGATCAAAACAGCTATTGATGGAAACGTTTTTTTCAGGATTTTTTAAGACTTCCCCACCGAAGGTTTACAACGTAGTACACAGATCCGTTCACTGCGCGCGCCATGTCAAATGACAGACGCCATTGCTAGAGGAGGTGAAGGTGTGCTTCTATCAAACTATGCTCCCAGGTAGACAGTAAGCGGCCGGAGGTAGGAACAGATAGGCTGTCGGGACTGCTGTTTAATTACAAGCGTTGCTGAAACAGAGCTAGCAGAGCTGCCAAGTATGAGTAACGTTGAAACGACTCGAGACCCGACAGAGATAATTTTATGTCGTGAGCCACGCGAAGGCCACGACAACCCCCGGAGGCGGTCTTCTTATTTCTACTGCGTGGTTTACTTTCCCAGCTATTGCCAGTCCACGCGGCGAAGTTCTAACAACAGCGAGCAAAATTAACAGAAGTTCACGTGTTTCGTGATTCTGTTTGAATGGTCGTAACGTGTGTTTCTATGTGCCCGAAGTCAAAATATCAACCGCTTAGCTTTTCAACTCTGTGTACTTCTGTTCGCATTTGTGGGCGCGCCGGACGTACTTTTGAAAGTCTACAGTTTTGGGTTCGGATACAATCAACGACGCACAATCTGTGTTCGCTTCAAAATGCTCCAATGGCACTCAAAATAATTCGCTATCCTTTACTGCTACTGTCTACAATCTACCATACCAACTCACTCGCTCACTCTGGCCAAGACCTGAATCTCTTGTGTCGGCAGCAGTTTCTAAATATTCGTTGAACAAACTGCATGAAGGCGCTGCACCCGCAATGCCGTGTAACTGATTCCCCAGGATCGAGACATTCTTTATAAGCGCGCTCGTCGTTATTTCTGCCGTTTAACGGCTCCCGGTGATTTTCTTACTGATGAAGCATTCAGTTGCCCGGCTGCGTGGTCATGGGTCGGTGGGCTGCCCGGCCATGCGCAGTCTGCAAAACCACACGCTTCACTTCGCAGCGAACGTCGTCGAAATGCGAGGATTTTAAGCTGGATTTGAAACCTGACGCAAACTAGCTTCTCTCGTCTAGGGTTGTAATACTGCAGAGTATATGGAAAACGACTGATCTGCACAATGCAAGAACGTGAAATCGCTTAAAAATATCTTAATTCCACAAATAAAGAGTCTCGAGAGGAGCTTTTCGGATGAAGACTATTCGATCTGGAAGCAGTTTTAGGTCATTTGAGAGCGAACTGGAAAAAAACCTTTCCCCTGTCTTCAACTGTAAGCTGAAAGCCAAACATATTGAAACTAAATATTTTTGCTCCACAACAACCAACGTAATTTTTTTTTTGAAGAGGAGCGGCAAAACCGCCATTGTACGTCACAAAGGCTGCGTGCGTTACGTAAGCTTCCGCGAGCGCATCTCTTTCAAGAACGCGGAACCAACTTCCTCGTCTACGGCGGAGAAAGAAAGTACCCACAAGCACCGGGCGTCTCTCCTCTCTGTCGTCTTCACCGATTTATCGAACGCTGCTGTGACCGGTCGTTTCTGGCAAGGCAAGGGAAATAATAACGCCCTGAGCGCAAATTCTTTTGCTAAGCTGCTTTATGACCTTTTGTCATGGTCGAAATGGCAGGTCACCAGGACGGCACACTCCGCTGCTCGGTATTTTTCCATTAAGAGCTAACTAAACGCAATTTTCGTCTCGGGCCGACGATAAATCCTTTCGTTCCCTGCACAGTGCGTCGAGGATGCGTCGGTGAAACGCGATGCTTTGCCACATAATGCAAAACGATTTTATGCAAGTAATAATGTCATTGCAATGAGCGAGAAGGGCAAGCGCTGGTTGGACAATCATGCAGCTGCTGGATGAGTCCGGGTTTTTCACAGCACTTATGCACATTAGTGCTTAACAAAAGGATAAAGGGGAGACGAAGACAAACGGTCCAGACCGAAAAATGCAGGAAGCGAGAAGGCCCACGGGTATTAACTTCAGGGACAGAAACTTTTGCGTCAAGTCGCGGTCGTGAGAGGTTAGTTTGTGAGCGTCGGGGGGAGATGAAAAAGAAGCTTCGACATAATAAAGCAACGTAAGCCTAAGTGACAGGACGTAGGGAGGCCCGGTAGAGAAAACAAGCAGGTTAAAATTAATTAGTTTGAGGTGTAGTTTGTGGAGAAAACTTCAGCTTGAGCCATAAAAGGGTCACCGACGTATCTGCAAGACCCATTTCAGAGCCCTGCTCAGCACACAGTGGTGGAAGAGGCGGGATGCAAGCGCATCCCCATAAGTTTTTGACTTGTCGAAAATCCGGGCAAAATGGCACTCTCGCTCCCCGAAAATTTGCCTGCCTCTACACCTATGCCAGTAGAGGTCACAAAGGACTTAGTTCTCTGCAAATGCCCGATTTGCCGGGGATCAAAACCTCGTTAGCACAAATGAAACTTTGGATGTTAAATGACAAAGGATTAAAACTTAGTGTTAAGCCACATCTGCAAACACTGGGTGGTTATGTGAAGTCACAAACGCAAGGTATGCTCTCATTGCAATTTTGGTGAAACTTAGGGTTGATTTAAGCGACATTACGTACATGACTTCAAATTTACAGGAAAAAATAATTTCAAAGACAGGCTTCCAACTCACAAATTAACAAAACTTCGAGACAACTGCAGCCTTCAAATCTCCCGGAATCGATGAGGACATACCCGGTGTAAGGAACCTTGCTAGCAAGAACTACAAGTAAGCCTCGCTAATAATAACCAGCTGATTCTGAATCCTCGCACAAAGTTGCCTGGCTCTACACTGTCTGCGTCTCAAATCACTAATTTCTATGATCGCACACATCCACAGGTCAACAAAATGTCAAAAAGAAACGATACATTGGCAGGCAGTTGGCGATTTTCTTGCATTGACATTTTGGGACAATGATCACGCTGAGGCACTGCGGACTCTGGCTGAGGTGATCTAACATCTTTGCAACCTACTATTTAAGCGTTGTCGAAGCGCGAAGTCGCCCTAGACCCAGCAATTAATCGTCCATGAAATTACCGGGTAAGCAAAGTCACTGGCACGTGCCCGGCAACTGACTTCACAACCCAGAACCAAGTCAAAGCGCTCTTTAAGCGTTTCTGGTGTAAAGAGAAGGCACGGTCGTGGATGCAACGCCAAGCGAATTGGGCGATTTAACAAGATGTTGTCTTTCGTTCGCCGGAAGGCAGACTGAGCTCAGAAAGCGAGCAAGGATGATAAACCTGTTCAAGACGCTCCGCTGGTTTAAACAGAACGTCGAGTGATGGGTATACGCGCAAGCGGGTGAGGCCAGGATAAGTTGTGATTTGTGGGAGCAGCGCAATGCAATCGGTAAGAAATTAGAGAAAACTTTTAAACGACTGAACAGTCGCCAGTTTTCGTCGAACTTACAAGTCTTAGACACTTTAACAAATAGCGAATAGTTTTCAAACCATTATTAATGTAATGGCATACTATGTTGCAAGTTTCATAAACTTTCGGCTGAGTGCGCGGCTGCATTTACTTCTGCGGTGCGTGTGTTTGATAAAACTTTAAATACAAAATGTGTATGTTCTTTTGTGGTTTAAAAGTGACGCGGACTTAAGATGAGACCCAAGTCAGAATAGTCTATCCGTCCAATCAAGGAATTGCAAGCACTGGAATGGGCTTCCTTCTCGTTGATGGTTTAAGAAGTGGGGGCAGAAAAGCCGCAGAATAATGAGTGACCGTGTGAGTTACTGTAGCAGCCCTTCCCACCAGGTTGCGACTCCAAAGCAATACACAAAAATACACGGCCGCGCACTTGACGGGAGAGCCGCATAACCCTGCAGGAGAGGGACGCAACGACAACGTGGTAGCAATGTTGAAATTTTCTCAGGGGCAGGTGAGGTTATCATCGCCGTGAAAATATAACAGCAGGCTGTGCAGACGTGTAAGACACTGCTGTGGCTGACATTTCACAGAACAATCCCAGAGATTTCATTGCTTCAACTTTTTAAAATTATTACAAAAAAACGAAAGTGCAACAGTCTACAAAAAGGTTTTCCATCATCAGTTATTTAATGCTGCAGCACAAGCAGTTTGGTGTCCATCTCTTCTGCAGGCACGGTGACTGGTGTGCTAGGGAAGTTAAAGAAAGAAGCCATAGGGTGTAAAACAAACTTCTGTGCAAAAATCCAATGCATTTACGGTAAAAATTGAGCTTAACCAGCCGAATATGGTGGAAAACAATCCACGCCGACGTTGCTCGCAATGCGTTGTTAACTTGGAAACGCAACAATGGAGGTATTGACGCAGCAAACGCACCTGCGGTCGATATTTCCTCTATTTGGTGGTTTCAAGTATCAGTCTAAACCTGGTGTTATAATCAGTTGAACATATGGAAAAACTCTTCCTTGCGCAGCGTCACTCAGGGCAGTAGTGAAAGTTCATGGAACTGGTTTAACGATAACTGCTGGCGACATAACCGCGATTCCCTCCCACCTCACGATACCGCACCGCCTCGGTGATATGTCAGCGAGGTGCGCGGAGGCCGAGGAGCGAGTTACCGTCGCGAGCGTCACACCATTGAGCGGAAGTTGATTGCGGAGACGTCATCTGCAGTTGTTTTCATTCCGTGACGCGACAAAAGAGTGGATTTTGTCGGACATCACTGTGTGGTGGTAAAATGTTCTCAAATAACCAGGTGTTCCATGACGCTTTCAGCGTCTAAACCCCACTAGCTTAGCACCGGGTGGATGGATCACCTCCAGTCAGTGCACTCTCCATTCAAGCAGAGATACTTTCCCCTTCCTTGCTGGACCACCATCGGTTGGTCTGGGTTAACACTGAAGCACACACCCTTCTTTGCCAACTGTAGTAAAACTCATTGAATTCCAAAGCAACAACAACGCCAGAGAAAAATCTAGGAAATGATTGAAAACGTTTTGGATGAACCAGTTGGTTTATTCTGCCAATTGTAAGGAAGTAGCAGGTGGGCAGTTTGCTTAGGAAGGACGTGAACGAACTGCTTGTCGCATGTGATTACTTAGAAACATGAGTGAATACTTTTACGAAGGTAAAATGAGCAGTTTGAGCCTTCGTGCCTGAAATATATAACACAATTGCAACTATGCATTCAACATAAGACGTTCTACGTTTTCAGGTACCAACTAAATACACAAAAATGTAACAGACTACTTTCAAGTGAAACGTTTCTGATAAAAACAGGTCAAGAATGTGCGCTTGCTGCGTTTCGAACAGCCTTTTGGGAGCTTGTCCACTTCAGGTAAGCACTAGCTTGTTCTGGATTCCATTTATTCGAAGCGTGTACCATATCACACCCACAGCGCTCAATACGTCATACGTTTAGTTGTGTGACGTCACTGCCGAGTTTTTCGTGCGTCTGACTTTTTCCGCATGTCGATATTTTTCACGATCAAGAGATGGGCTGAATAGCAAAAAAGCACAGCCGGCCATTTCATGATCACGACACACACATTTTTCGTTGACACAGAACTAACGGGCGACGCTAAGCGCAAGTGCGCAATGAAACATACAATTGCGATCACCCTTGTTGTGTCTTGATGCTGAAACGCAAGCACTTGTATCGCACACGCACCCTTATGTTTCGCGGAAATTGTCGCGGTCGAGGGTTTCCCGGCTGGGTTGAACACAAAGGTGAAAGACAGACTGCGACCCACAAAGTTTGCCGTTTTTGTGACTTGTCTAAGTCGATACACGATTAACCTGATTCTGGCGAACACAAATCAAGATGGGAAAGATACACACATTTGCAGAGTACACGTTGGGATCGGTAGCTTGCAATGTTGTAGCATTCAATGCATTTTAGAATGAGTTGCATGCACAACTGTATCGTTCAAGAATAATTAAGAAACTTCACTCGCAATAATTAACTTTGTTTTTCATTTTTCCCCACAGATACAAATCAAGCGTGGACAACGTAACAATGGTGGCAGGAAAACCATCACCTGTCAACCAACTTAGCACGCTACACTCGGTGGTAAGTTCAGAATTGATAAATTTGTGCCAGGCGCAATCGAAGATAAGCCTGTACAAGTCTTGTCAGAACAGTGAAAAAATCTCCACGGCTACAATTGCAAAATGCCATCTGATTCAGAGAATGAAAACTGCGAAGTTAGCATCTCCCTGAATGATCTTAATTATGGACATGATAGGTAACAAACATAAACATTTCAGATTTTCCTCTAAAGATAAATAATTCTTGAATATATACATTTTAATTTCAAATCTTGTATGGAAGTAATACAACACACCCAATTCTCCCCATTAACGCACATTATTCTGAAGTAACAGTACCAATTGAGTCCCATCATGCAATTCAGTGAAGAGCTTGCTGCTGTACACAATCAACTGGTTTATTAAAATTCTTGGATACCTTAAGAAATATGCACACATCAGGTGCATTTGTTTAGTCGAACTATTGAGGAGACAGCAGAACGAATTCAATGTTTTTGATGGAGCTACACTGTAGAGATCATAACACGGTGTGATATACTGTATTAGATGTACAGGTCTCTATTCCTAGGTCTTTTTTACCTATCTCTGTGGTCCATTTGAAAACTGCACTAAGACCCACCCACTGGTTGAGCAACGCTGGGGCAATGCAAGTGTATGAGGCTGTTTCTTCCTGGAAATCACTTTTAACCCCTACATTTGTATTGCATGCCTGCATTTTGCCCTGAAAAAGCAATGATTTCAGGATGCTGTCCTGACAAAAAGTTTGGCATTCAGCAGCCCACTGTTATACACACTGAATAGGCAGTGGTATAAGATTGTGAAGAAAGCGAAAAACAGCTTTGCCACCCATAAGCAATTCAGCATACTTACCCCAGCTCTTTCCACCTCTTCCCAAGACGGTTTTGTCTGTGGGATTCCACAAGAATATGAGGAAGTCTGACCATTTCTGCTTGGCAGAGTTGCAACAGGCCTGGACACGACCCACACTACCATCATCGCTACTTGCAACGCTTCTTGGCATTTTTGCAAATTAGACTTAAACTTGCTAAGATTAAATCTGTGTTCTGAAAAAAAAACAACCATTTCAGATAAAGACTTAATTTTACCTGTAGTAAAGCACCAAGTTGGTGTACTAACAAAGTTATAAATGAAGGATGAAGTTCTCATTTTTAGAAGAATACTAGATTACAGTTTTTCTACATATGAAAGAGCGAACGAAACAAAACGCTTTTCATGCTCTTAAAATCAGGGTTTCGGATTGGAAGATTTTTGGGTGGAGTCGGAGTCAGATTCCTAAGAACACTAAAGTCGGACTTGTATTTTTTTTTATTCAACTTTGGAAGTTCAATTGAATCATTTTCTATATTGCACTCCTAAGTTAGGAATCCTAAGTGGTGCCTGATGAAATGGTACAATTTCTTTTGAAATTTTTATTGAAACAGAGAATTCTTGCTGAGCACCATGATTTTCATTGGTTGCTAGAAAATTCTTGACAGCCAAACTTCATTCAAGTTATGCTAAGGAGTTGGAACTGCAAATTTTGGAAAAGTTGGAGTTGGAGTCAAGTATTTTACCTCTGACTCTGCAACCCTGGTTAAAATAATGAAAAAAAAAAGTTTTGCAATCCTGTTTAACTTCCATATCAAAGAGTAACTTACTCTCCAAATGACACTGAATTGGCCTAAGTGTGGTTATAGAGGCTTGTGTTTGCTTTGAATTTACATGGATAACACCTTCATTGAGTACGAATGAAGGGAAATTTATATATTTGCAATGTACATCAGTTACGTCTCTGCAACCCAAGAAGCAAAAACTTGACTGTGAGAAGAAACAGGATTTCCACAACTATGAACTCAACACAGAGCTATCTCATACTGTGCATTCACACATTCTAACATTTCGTAATGTGATATTGAGTTTTGTTTAATGAATAAGTTTTGCGTGTAATAAAAATCAGTGTCTATAATGCATTTCCACTCAAAACCTCGCTTGCTATCTGTGTTCAAATCCTGGTTTTACCCAGTTTTTTGAAAAGGAAGTTCATTATTTTCTGTAACTGTTGAATATTCATCAAATGACGTCCCATTTGTCTACTACTCAGACATTCCTATATTTACCAAAAGTATACAGCAGCTGGTTTTCTTTAATGCATTTATGTATGCTTACTGAAATAACAAATACAATGAAATGCTACTATTGGCTTATCCTTCATTTTTCATCAGTTCCTGTAGTATGATTGCTAAATGACGCTAGCACCAAGTTATATGGAAACTAACTACCTGATTAAACTATAAAAGCTGCATTAAAACTTACAATGCAGTTTATTTCTATTAAATTTTTGGTGTACTCTCATCTTCACTAAAACATTTTTTGTTTTTACTCACATCTACATTTGTTAATTTCTGCAGCCCTTAGCTTTGATACAATGTTTCCATCCATCTTGCTCAGCATAGGTAACCCTACTCCCTCGACAAGGTGATATGTAATATAGGCATTAGTTTCGGAGCATTTTATTTGAATAAGAGCTGATGATGCCTACTATATACTCTGTAAGATCTTAGTGTCTGATTCTGTGCTGAGAAAGGATTTTTTTCCTTAGTGTAGTTTCTGAGCAGGAATACCATACACACAAAATTGTTCAGAAACATTAAGACTTTTCACATTTCAGGACTGAGGATATGTGGAGTTTGATGAAATTAATTTCCTATTTCAAAAAATTTGCTCATTGATTCAACTTTACTCCCTTGGTGGAGACTGGTTACTTGAAAACAGATGTGTGCAACCCATTGCAAAGTGAAGAAAGCAGAGTGCAGTCAACTAATTCCTCAAAATCTTGAAGTGAACCTACATTTTTAATTATTTGACAATGCTTTGTTTTTAACAGGTGATTTCCCTTTCTAAACAACTTCCAATCAATAAATTTCTATCTTATGAATATAATTTTAATACCTCATACAGCTGTATTTTTTCTTTTAGTTTACTTCAAAGTATTTGCAAGATATTTGATACTAAAGACATTACATGTATGCATCAAATAATGACCACTGTTTTTCATGTGCGCATGACATCACAGCTATGAAGAAAACAAAACAAATGTTGATTTTCAGCAAGAACACAAGTAATTGATGCTTGTTNCTAACTTAATCAGGTTAACAAGATGATTATTGTAAGAACCTAAGGATGCTCTTTATTTACAGGGAAGTTAGTAATTGTGACTTTTTCAATTGTTGCCGTCTGAAAATTTGTGGTCAACTCTGACCGCAACCAGGGATATCTAGACCTGGGCACAACCACCTTGCATCTACCTGCACATCTGCCATGATCCATTGTAGTGGCTTCTCCAGTTCTGGACCACCTTGCAAGCAGAGCCTCACTAAACGCCACAATCTTGAATAATGATTTAGCAAAAAAAGTCACAATCAAAGCTAATCCATAATGAAATGTGCCAGGTAAACACAGTAATGGCCATGAACAAGCACTGAAGCAATGCACCAATACTATTGCATTCAGCCATTGTCATGCAGAAGCTTTGCATAATGGGAGAAAATGGAGATTTGTAGAAGGCATCAGACAATTGAAATGAGCAAATAAACAAATTTGGCTAGAGAAGCACACTGTTAAACAAAATCACATTGTTTCCAATCAAGGCATGAAATGTTGATGAAATATGATGTGGGCAAACACTTTCATTCCTTGGGGATGTAATGCAAAGTATGATATGCACTGTTGAATATAGCTTGGAGGCACAGACTACCAGACTATGTACAATGTACATAGATTAGCATGCAATAAGCATGAAGAGGATGTTTTTACTGCAGTGAAGCTCTGGGCAAATGTGTCTTGAAGTTGATTTGCAGCACAAGAAAGTTTTCACCTGTCTGTGAATGTCATTATCATCATTTAATGAGGCATTAGGTAATACACCAAGATGTTTGACTTGTTCAGCAAACACCTATGCCAGGGGTGGGCGAACTTGTTCAAGAGAAGTCATTTGCAGAAAACCACAATCACCAGCGAGCTGCAAAATCAGTTTGCAGTTTCAATACAAATGCAGTATGGTAGAGAATGCAAGTTTTGCATAGATTGACCTACAGTATTTGAAACACATTAAACACATTATTTACCAATACTAGGTTTTTGTTTGATTTGCTAGTGTCTGAGTCTGGACAATGCATGTGCAAGTTAATTCTTACAAGTATTCATTTGTTAGGGTTGCACAATGTTTTGACGTTATGAACTTCATTACAGAGAATAAAAATTCACAGCAATAATGTCGTTCTAAATACAGAAATGAGTGATACAATGGTCTTTTAAGTTCTTGGACTGCAACCTGTCACTAAAACTCAATTCCAGAGGAGCATTTACTGAAATCTTTGAGCCAGATCTGCTTGCATTTCTGTCAGTTTCATTTATGCAACAGACAAGTTTGTGACAAACAGTGAACTGAACAGCCATCACCAACTACATTAACGATGAATGGATTTACAAGGAATACAAAGCATGGTTTTTATTCCTGCAAATTGTCAAATCTGGCTTGGAACTCCTCCAGTAGTCTTGCAATATATTTTGGTATTCTTTCACTCTGTGATCTGCAACTGCTTCTTCAAAAAAAGCCTTCGTTCTCATTCTGACACTGGGAAATAGACAGAATATTTTTGAAAATATCTCTTTGAAAAATTTTGATTTGTTCTGGAAACTTAAGTAGCCTAGCTTGAGCATTAGATTCACTGTTTTTGTTATCAAATCATATAGAATCCTTGGCAACTAACCTTACAAATTAGTGTAAACAAAATTGATAAATGAAACAAACATTGAGTATGAGACGACAACTTGCTATCAATTTGAGATATTGCTATTCAGCTAGAAGGGCTATGCGAAACATGTTGGCGAGCTTCTTGTGGTGCATAAGCCGCAGTTCGCCCACAATTGACCTATGTTATTCAGGTAGACAACTGGTATAACATTCTGTTCTATTTTTAGGGAGAAAAAGTACACCGATCGTGTTTTTGCAAGTAAAAACAATTTCAGTGGTCAGCAGCATCATCACAACATACTATGTATTGAGGTGTTAAAGACTATTCCATCATCATGATGCATGCATGTGACACCATGCCAATGGAGTGCCCTCAACAATGCTACAACCAAACACACAAATTTATCATCAGCAAAAATCAGGCCCATTCATGTCAAGCCTGTTATTAAATTTGTAAGTGTTCACATTAAGTTAACTGGTCAGGACAATTGGTGCCTTGATTAGAAACTATGCTTTTGTTTAATGACGGACCACTTCATCCAACTATTTTAAATATCTATTCATTTCAACTCTCTGATAGATTGACAGATCAACATTTTTCTCTCATTATGTAATACTTATGTATGACGATGATAGAATGCAATAGTTCAGGGCATTTATATCTGTTTGTTCCTATTCAGCATTGACTCCATGCACCAACTAACATGAACACAGGCTACTATGTGATGCTTTGTGCATATGTATATATTTTTGTATCCTTGTGTTCTTTCAAGTAACTTCTATGATATGAACAATGTCTCTCAGCCAAGCACATAAGAAAATTATCTTTTTATATCATTTACATATTTGTCACAGACACAGTCATGGTCCACGATATGGACGATATTATCATGCATGATAAAAGAACACAAGCGTACAGAAAGGCTTATGTATAATGCTTCACAAAGTATTACTTGATATATTTGGCCATTTAAAACATCAAGAAATTTCTGTTGAGACCTTCATCTAAGCATTGCTTCCTGTCGTTGCAGAGCAAGGTTGGTGTACTAGTGGCATTTTTATAAACAGGACAACTACTAGTTTTTTTCTGAATTAAGCAGATGGCATTTAAAGCACCGACAAGTTGGCCATTTGGAAAATCACTTTCCACTCACTACACTTGCTACTTGTTAGCGTGCTAGCGTCACAGCCATCACATTCAATCCAAGGATGCTCATAATGAGAATTATATGCTTTGTAGAGATATTTGCCATATGGACATGACATTTTTACCACTACATGAAGAGCTTAAAAAAACAATTTTCAGTGTATTTCACTTTTCTTAGTTTAATTTGACTTGGTATTTTTAATTTCAATGCAGAAATAACCAAATTTCTACAACATTTGTTGAACAAGACAGGAAACAATCCAATGCCCTAGACAGCTAATACTGCTATGCATGTAGATGCTGCTACCGAATGTGACATGCATGGAAAATCACGTGTCACTGTCTTGCACATATACAGCATGTCCCTCAAAGGTTCAGGTACAGTTTAAGAAGTGCCAATGGAAAAGTAAGAACAAACAGATTTCAGAACAAGATATACTGTATATTGCAGAATATAAGGCGTGCCGGATTAAAAGGCACATTAATCTTCCATGCACGAAGTTACAGATCAACAGGAACAGAGTTTTGTGGAAAAAGCAATTCGGTCTCTTGATGTAAACTTCTCTCAGCCACTCGCCTATCTTCTCGTTCATCCAGCCCTTCAGGTTAGCCTTAATTATGATGTTGGTCACAACAAGTGCTTTCTTTTTGAAGCACCTAACCAATGTAGCCATAATGCTCCAACAATCCATAATGCTCCAACAATCCATCAGGTCACTTCATCAACACATCAGGCACACTGTCAATTTTGAGAAAATTAAAGACTTTGAAGTCTCATAGCCCGGAAAATACAGTATGCTGAAATTTAGCTGATTGGCAAAAGAGTATGAGGCCATGCAAGTAAAAACAAACGAAATAATGAAAATAAGTGAGAATGAATTTGTCAAGGTTTGTATGGGAATACCGCTACTTCACATGGCAGCCCAAATTTAAAAATGCCTAAATACTACATTTATCATTATATTCCAGACATTATATATTTATAACACAACTCATCTTGAGCATGGCAACCTACTGTGATGTTTTCTATTTAACACCTTGGCGTCTGGGTGGTTTTGACGATTTTCGCAAAAAAAACAGCAGTTTTCGATTGCCTTACCAACGCCTTAGCTCCTCCGCCGATTGCGCTAGAGAGCTGTTCAATGGCTCAAACGGATCGGTCAGTCTAGTAGATTGCACTCGAAAAAAATTTTTTGCTTGGGGGGTGCGGGTTTTTTGTGAGTGACATCATAAGTGGAGGACTTTTAGGCCACCTTGGCCCACTTTGCCTGGCCCTGGGCGCCAACCGTT
>JGI24021J15306_10004453_pt1 | contig 16295 bp, 8 predicted proteins | sample Ectturendosymbi1_FD_15306 | JGI IMG/M metagenome (IMG submission 15306) | reverse complement strand
AAAATGATATGCTCCAATAACAGACCGATGCAAACCCTTGCACCAGTGTTCCCTCTAAGAAAATTCTACACTGAGCAAATGCTTGTTTCATTCCGCATGCAATTGCGCAGACACACAACTAATGAAGCGTTTTTAGCGGTAAAAGGGATATGCGATTCTAAATTTAGAATGTTGCAAGTGCGCAAGAATGAGATTTCACTGCGCAAATGATCTGGTGGCACTGGGCACTTGCGCAGTTGTTCACCTTAGATGGAACACTGCCTTGCACCAAGTTAAGAAGCCATTTTCAGACATTATCAAACAAACATTGCATTGTTTTCATGTCTGTTTAAAATAACATGGCACCAACGCAAGGTTATCACGCTGCTTTTCATTTTACTCATACTCGATTGGGAAAGCAACAGCACAAACTACTGCACTACCTGGAATATACTCACAAAATGACGTAATACACACAGACGCGGTAAAAACGTATTTCCTTGTCCATTCTTGATTAAATACTCGGACGGCTTACTGAAGAGAACTAATTGCTTAAATCTGACAAGCATTCAATATACGCTGTAACTACATACAAGAGCCAGCCATTGATGGCACGGTTAAGTGTTACGTTGATTGTTGCATAACTCGTTGTAGAAATTACTGAAATGCAATTTTTGTGAATATAAACATTTATATGCATCGCTTGGAGACACAAAAATTAACTATATTATTGAGGTGAAAGAAAATATTATCGCAATTACTGTACACGTCAACAATAGGTTGACACGTGATTTTAATTGAACCGTGGAATGTCTTCAAATAATCTGACCGGGGCGCATGCGGCCTGCGGGCCTTATGTTGCGCACTGCGCAGGTCTGTCTGGCTTCAGACATAAATCCAAAATGTCGGGATCACCTCCACTTCAATTTCCTAATGCCAATTTGCAGCTTTTCACAATATCTGGGGAAGTTTTGTAACTCACGTAATATTTTTCAGGCGAATATCGTTTTTGAAATCCGACAACTTCGGCTGAGACGATTTTTCCGTCTTCTTCTTTGTAAGGTCGCAATTTTGGGGCAAACGAAAGCGTGCGCCGATCTTCTTCTGATTCGTTGCTGTGGTAACGTCTCTGAGCAAGGGTGTGCGCCAAGAAGTTCAATCGGGTCAACGTGGAGGACAAGCTGCTGTCAATCAACCTGCAGAGAAACGACCAGGGGGGTGTGAAAGGTGGTGGCTGGAGATAATCAGAATAATTATCACATCAAATTAGTTTCAAAAATCGTTTTCTAAACACCAAGCTTAACTAATTTGCGATCCTGACATCTGCCGCAGGAAATCGATGCCTGTACGTCAGGCGTCAAAACAATATACTGAACATTATATTTCAGTGGGGAGTCGCACCAAGCAGATTGTAATTGAGATGCTTGTCATACTTTCTTTTCAGCGTTATCAGCAACCAGCCAGGTTGCGAACTTACTCTGTGAACTTGGTCGTGGCCTGGTCTTCCGTTGCTGATGGTCGCAGAGCTTCGTAGACGTATTTCAAGTCAGCCTTGGAGCTCAACTCGGGTATGCCGCAATGCAACATCTGCACAAGCGAGAAGTGTGAGATGAAGTTGAGTTTTACAGTGTACTTGCCTTATAGGGTGGAATATAGACAACAAATGTCATTCCAACAAAGGTTTGCAAAGCTACAGACAGCGGTGTTATTATATTTATGCATTCGCATGCAAATAAATAACAACGAATTACTTGGCAGTGGTTCGAAATACCGAAAATAAAGAAACGCGTTTCCAGGTAAATTGAAATCTTACGAGACGCTTCATTATCGTAAGCGTGCTGTTAATGTTGGTTGTCGTTTAGATTGATTTCCAACAGCAACTAACAGGCGATCTAGCTGTTTTTTGGTCATAGACCGAAACGTTTTTGAAATGACCGAAAAAAATTAGGTCATTTCGGTCAGAATGTTTGAAGGTATAGGCTAAAAACACTTTTAGGGCGAGTTTTAATACAACTATGAGACAAATGACCGAAGTGTTTCAGTGACCAAGATGTCTCAGCTAAAAATGACCGAAATGTTTCAGCGAAAAAAAAACAACAGTCGATTACAGTGAAATAACAGGGCATTACCGGAACTTACCTAATTTGGAGAGAAGTTATTTGAGCACAGCCAAAAACCGCATTGAAAAACGTTCGTAAAAAGCAAAACTTCAATTGCAACTGACCAGCGAGAGCAAGTTGACTATGACGTGCGAATGTTTCCGGACGATGTTATAAGCGCGACAGCAGATATCAACGAAATCCTGGAACTGCGAACTGGGCTGCGGTCCTCCGTTGATCGCATACGCCATGTCCTTGGTGAGTACGAACGGTGCGCGGTCCCTGCAAAACGCACCGCAACTATTATTAGTTCGGAACTTTTTCATGGACAGTTTTAGGTCAAAATAAAGAAAGCACACGGATTAAACCACTGAAGCACTTGCACGCAAGGTGCGTGGATCGTTTGCTTGTTCTCAGCACTGAAAAGTTTGCCTTTAGTTCGGCACCAAATCGACATCACATGGAACAACGACATGCACTGGAAATTGACTTACATGGACGCTGAAATAGATCATCATTACAAAAGGCGTTGCATGCAGCACTACTTCGTGCTCTGAAAGTAAGTCGTAGACCGCAACCATCGTGTGACTAATGTGGCAATCTAAGGATCGTGGCCATTTTGAGAATATAACAGCATTGCGCTGTTTGCTACGTGTTAATTTTATATAGTGTTTGCATATTTTGTCACAACTGGCATTACAACGTTCTATGCTAGGTACAAATCATCTCTTCGTATGTTCCTTGCCAGCGTGGGCGTCGGTAGGGGGTGGCAGAAGGCCCTGGCTTAGCCCTGGATTTTGAAATTTGATATATTATTTTTATTTTTTTTAGTAGAAAAAGGTTGTTCTCTTGGTTTTGAGTTGGCAAAGTGAAATTTCACAAAACTCTTTCGGCCAAATTTGAAAAAATTCATTGTTGGCTCCCCCTTGGAAGAAATCCTTCCGACGCCCATGCCACTTCTTCTTTTGCAACATCCATAGATCCATACAAAAATGGCATTATTTTATTGCCAAACTACCCAAAATTTTCTAAAGTTTAAAGGATTTCCTGCTACTGGCGTCGTAATCACAATGCTGTGTGTAAAAGAAAAACAAGCTTGAATCAAAAGTGCGGAAAAACTCATTCAAGTCGGATAAAAAGAGATGTCAATCAACTTAACGTTGCAAGTAGCAAGAAAACCATTCGAAAAAGCGTTTTCTTAACTGCATCGATGGCAATCCTGGTTACGCAGCTCACAAACGTACAACGAAACGAAAACACGAAAACGTTTTCTTTCTAACCTTTTGACGCTGCCGAACATCTGAGCGTTGCCAAGAAACCTCCCAAAATCGATGTGGAAAAGGTGCCCTGTTTTTCTCAGCATGATGTTGTCGTTATGTCGGTCGCAGATGCCCAAGACATAGGTGGCCACGCAGTAGCCGGCGCACGACATTGTGAAATTCTCGATCGCCTGTACATTAAAAAACGACAAGAACTCAAAATCTTGATCAACAGCACGATTCCATGTAATGTGGGGCTTTTGGCGAAGTTGTTAATTTGCTCGAACTAAATCTTACAAACAAGGGGGCAGTTTTTCCTTGCTTGCGATATATAGCTCGTATAGTATGAAATAGTTACATCGACTCTGCAGTTAAGTTTCAAAACTTTGGTAATGCCAGAAATTTTTTTCAATCTATTTTGTTTTAAAAATGCAATGCAAGCGTAGCGTAAAAACTAGGATGAGTTTATTCGCGAAATTAGAGCAGTGACGCAGTAAACATTCTAAGGAACATACATTTACATAGTTTTCTGCAAAACGGATCGTTTTAAACGAAATTTTCGAATGATGCATATGATCTGCATGTATAAACGGTATTAATATTGGCGTATTGAAGCAAGATTTAACTTAGGAAACTACGGGTTGCAAGTAGTGCTCGTTTCTGAACATTTAAAAATAGAAATTCGTTCACGCACTACTATTGTTCAGAGGTGAAGAAGAGTTAGTATGCAAAACAGTTGGATTAGAAAATGCAGTCACACTTCAAAAATCAGCCTAGATAGAAGTTTAGCATCTATATTGAGAAGAGACTGGTACGAAAATTCTGTATCGACTTCCGGCAAAATACTTCCCTTTAATGGGCAAAGGCAAGTGGCAGGTGATACACACTTCGTTAAAATGACATTGCGTGTTTTGCACGGTTTGCTGTTTACTCTCCGCTGCAGGCAAGGATTGCATAAATCGAAAACACGTCACAGAACGCCGTTATCTTTTGGCGTACTCGCAAAGATGACGCATGCCCTACGCGCTGTTTTGTCATGTGTAGCGCTTTCTGCCGCGAGCACCAAGATCAGATTTGAACTGAGGTGAGTTTCGCACCAGCGGTGATGACAAGATAAACTTATCGGGAAAAAGCGATAAAGCATCGTCACTAAACCTACTGCAAAGAAGTGCTCCGACAACAAAAACACACTCTCAACACAGCAGAACCACAATCTCAGCACAACAAGAGCACACTTTCACCAACAAAAACACATTCTCAACACTGCAAAAACACACTCTNAACACAGCAAATGCACGCTCGACACAACAAAAGCACACTCTCAACTGAACGGCGTCGAAACTTNTGCGCGATGATTAGCACAGTGGTGAAACAAAAATTGTTCAGAGACGCTCAAGCGCGATACTTGTTTGTCCCGCCTGCGCGTGCGATGCGAACTTTGCTCTCAACGCGAGAGCACTGACAAGCAAGTCAGACCTACCCTCTCGTAACTGATTCCAGTGGGGTTGTATTTTTGAAGCCATTCGGCGATCGGTCGGTCTTCGAAGGCACCGCTCAATCCATAGCTTGACTGGATCTCTCGAAGAGTCCGCGAGTCAGAGATCAACTCGACCATGCCTGTAACAGAACACGTTTGCCCCCTCACTAGATTATCCTCGCATGCGAGATCCACCAAATGCTATAGCTGTCAGTCTTCTCAAACTTCGCCAGGCTACAGTACACCATATAAGCTAGGGGTGGCCATACTACGGGTTGCGGGCCGCATCCGGCCTACTGATCAGTTTAATCCGGCCCGCCAAATACCTTGCACATTTTTGCAGGCAGCACGTTTCCGACTGTAGACAGCAGTACAACAGCATTGGCTGCTGCCTGTCTCTTGTTGACTTGTCTGCTGCAGCAGCACTTAGCTGCAAGCAGCGCTATAGAAGTGCAAACAGAATGGTGTGACTTTATTGCTGTCATTGTACTACAATACATTTTGACAACCCATTTTTGCATAGAGTACGTAAATCTCACTGTACCGGCCCTCCAATCGCCAGGCAGTCGCGAATTTGGCCCTCGGTTCAAGAAGTTTGGCCAACTCTGGTATAAGCATTCATGGCATGCCAGCAAAATGATCTAGAGCAGCATATCCGTTTGGTCAAGTAAGAACGCAAGTCAAGTGGACTTTTGTTGGAACGCGCGGTTTGACAGGCTGACCTTGGTTGGCGCCGGTTGGCAGGCATTCGAACGTGATCATTTTGAGGTCCAGGCCCTCGGCCAGCCACATCCTGTCCATGACGCGAATCAGCTGCATTGTCAAAGCGTCTTGTCGCAAATCATCCCCGACCTGAATCAATGTGAAAATACATCCAGCAACCGAAACAGCTTTCTGCAAAGCCGATAAACCTGCGTACTGGTGAGGAAACATGAGCGATGGTTTTAAAGTTTTAAATGCTCGAACAATCCTTACTTTCAACAATTAGTTAATTCCTGTGACCTCTGAGATGTTGGCGGGTTATTAACCTAAGGTTTAAGGCTTAACATTCAAAAGCAGCGGATAGATGCTACAGTTCAAATCTAATTTTGCTTTGGCGAATCCTTTCAACGTAGCTGGGCAGGATTGACATTTTAGGTGGTGTCGTAACGCTGTGACAGAAGCACTCAATCCGTTTTTGGTNGAGACGATTGCCCCGCTANTTAAAACGTTAAATTTCTATCACATCAGTCTGCTTCGCGGAAAGGCGGAAAATTTCAGGCAGTACGAAGACAAGCAGTTTAGTTGAGGTTATCAATGTGGGATGTTGTTATATAATGAACTTTACTAAACGCACACGACTTGCATAGCTCCGCAAAAAAAACAACTGATCCACTGCAGTTGCTACTGGAGATTTGCACGAGATGACAAAAATCACTACGATCGCAACATCAAGCATTCTTTAAGTCTCGTATATCGGATTTTTATTTGAGCCTATTTTGTTGATGACAATTAGTTCTTCATGCCTCAAACAACTCACCTTGTACATGACACTGATCTCCGGGCCTCTAATATCAGCGTTCGCAAACGCGACTTTGATGGGGACCGCGTTTGAGGTGAAATGCGAAGAATTCTGCAACGCGACGAACAGCACGCCATTGTTAGACAAATCGAAAAAGCATCATGGTAAAAGAAGTTTTATAAATTTGCAGTATTACACGATTTTTTGCTTGTTTAGATGTGTAGCTGTCAGTCTATGAAAGCGTTACGTAGAAAAAATCACGCAGTAGAGCACGAGGCAAGAAACATTTCCTTCAAACCTTGACGTTGACGCCGTTTACGACCAACGCTGGATTGAAAGGGACGCGGAAACTTTTGCCACTGATGCGTGACGAGATCTTGTCCAGGTCCTCCGACAGCGTGACGTGCCTCATCGAATCTTTTGCGTTCTTCACCGATTCAGCAACTCTGTGATTATGACGGATTAAACTCAGCGAAAGTCGTCAGGGGAGCCTCAAACTCTGATCGAGGGCGGTTTACAGGTATACGTCATTTTCAAATCCAAGTTCAAGTTGTTTATAACAGATTAAAAAAACGACTCATTGGCAACAAGTGGAAAAAAATGTTTCGTCTTCCAAAAAGATCTTTTTTCAGAGGCAGACGTTTTCAACTGGAGCTGAGGAAATCATAATTAACATGCAGAACTTTTCAGCTATTTACAAAAATAAATTTCTTTTGCGCATTGCGATTTTTATTTTTAAAATACCTGAGGTTCAAATCACGATTTACACAACAAAATTTTTAATCAGCGAAAGATTTTGGAAGGTACTGTAAACTGCCAATTACTTACACTTTAAAACATTTTTGCATTTTGTCGTATATGCCTATCTAGCAACGTCTTAATATATATTTCTCTCCCATTAATGAAAGTACTGAAAGTTTGAGTACCAACGGCGATGTCATTAATTTAACACAAAGAAGTTGATGAGCATTATAAACATTTCATTATCTCCCATGTTCGCATGTCACCTTACGCGCATTTCTACTATATTCCGATAACGAGCAATCACTGAACAAGAGAAACAATGTACCGATGGATCAACTTGACGCAATAAACCTCCTTATCGAACTCCTTCTTCAGCGCAGCGCCGCAAGTGACCAACAGAGCAGTTTGCAGCAAATGGTACCTTTTGCCGAAAACGGGATCGCGCTTGTTGTCATGCAACAGCCTGAAAAGTGAGAGGTCGTGCAAAGGTCATCAAGAGGTCAACGCGAAATTAATCTTCATAGAATCTAAACAACGCACAGTCGGCTTCCTTAACGACATCTGAATCTAGATCTATTAATCAAGAGCATTCAGTTGAGGCACAGCAAGCAATACCGACATTGCTGCTCATGTATGAGAGAGGCACCAAGCCTACGGTGTACCGCAGCCACTGATACTTCACCAAACAACTCAGTGGTGCAGGAGGCAGGGGTGCAACCGCACCCCCAAAAGCTTTGACTTGGTGAAAACCCGGGAAAAATCCTCAAAAATCCGGGCACAATACGTGAAAATCTGGTCGAAGTCTGTGAAAACCTTTGCAAAATCTCTGAAACTCTGGGGAAAAATGGCGCCCAACGTGGTTTGATTTGAAAAAAATGGCACCCAACGTTTGCAAAATCATGTGAAACCTTTTTCTGGAGGTCGTCCCAAAAGAAGGTCTGCTTGAAAAAATGTTCTCGCATAAGGTGGCCTCAAAAGTTTTTCGGGCAAATTTGGAAAAATTCGGGCAAAAATCCTTCGCACCCCCAAAAATTTGCCTGCTGCTACACCTATCAAACAACCGCATCATTCGTTCACTGCAAACAAAAGCTGAATCTATGGAGTTGAAAGGCGGAAAAAAAATTTAACTGTATTACAATTTGCTTTTCTACAACATCCTTGCACTTGTGTTGATTGATGTTGAATGTGGCAGGTTTGTTGATCTTCTAGTTTTTTAACTGTTTGGTATAGAGACGATTACAATGCAGCTGCGCGATAAAACTGTCGAATCGATGAGATCATTTATAAAAGGGGCTCCCAAACTGGGGTACATNTACCCCTGCGGGTGCATTTGCCTATCTGAAGAGGTACATTTAAGGTTNGCAATAGAAAGGAAAAATCTATTTATATATTATTAATTTCCAAATATTTATACANACATCAGTTAAAAAAATCATTGCATACTTATTGTCAAATATATTAACTTTGAGACATAAAATCGGAGCCTATCTTTATAGTTCTGAAAATCTAAAGTTCTATTAAAAATTCAGTGGATTTTTGTTAATCTGCCGTACTAAGCCTCTTTGTCACAAGAAACTTTAGGGTTACATGCTCATCTGTCGAAATGCTGAAGGGGTTCATGGTCAGAGAAAGGTTGGGAACTCCTGGTTCATAACAACACTAACGTTGCATACTTCGAAAGCTGCAATCCAGCCACTGGCCTCAAAATCTATCATAGTATTTGACATGCGCATGACGTCAAATCTATGAACGTCAAGGATTTCACCGCGAGACAAAAATAATATAGCAATTTAAAAATACTGGCTGTAAACAAAAAATGAGAAGCGTGGTGGCCTTCCATGAAATTAGTAAGTTAAAGTGCGGATTAGAATTTATATGTTGCCGACATCACCACGACTGGAACTTTATGAAGTATTGTGCGATGCGTGTAATCTACGAAGACCGCACCGCCTATTCTAAAACCGTAAAAAAGGCCGGAGATTTTCCCCATTATCAGGAAACAAACGATTATTATCAGTGGTCTGGCCTGACCACTCTGGCGCCAACAGGTGGTGAAATCCAGCGAGGAAGGCGAACACGGTTGATGAAAGCGACCTGACCGAAATCAAGTCAAAGTAAAAAGAGGTCGGTCAAACGGGTTTCATTTGCTCACATCCGGGATATCAATTTACCAGAACAGCTTGTGGGCGATCGAGACGCTGCCGAGAGAGCGACGCAGCAGCAGCTTAGTCAGCGGGTTGTCGTCTCTTTGCTCGAATCGAAGTGCCTGAGTGAGCTGCGGCAGCCAGGATGCGATCTCAGTGTCATCTGCGCCCTCCAACCACCGGATGGCGAAAGAGCGCACACACGTGTCCGGGAACCTGAAAAAAGCGGCACTTTTCAAATATTGTCCCGGCATTGAGTTTGCAAACACATTTCTTTGCGCATACCGCGATAATTCTTCGCGTTGTAACTCGAAAAGACTTCTTGCAACTGTGCAAGATGTATTACTTTCCAAATCTCTACCATGGCGTTGCTATCAACGTAAATGCAAAGGGTGAATACAATTCACTTTTGTTAGTCCAATAAAATTTTGCCAATGGTTCTTAGAAATCCCATTTCACGCATTAGTTACTCACCCAGCAGTTAGCAAAGCCAGCGATTCCTCTGGTCTAGGCTTTTGCGGCCAATGAACCATCGTTTCGTAGGCGGCTTGTAGGTGGGGGGAAGAAGGGGACCACGTCGGTACGCATCGAAGCAGGACAGGCAAGCTAACATCTACGAACAAGCCAGTTAATGAGAGTAACCACAGTGTACCATCATGCGTTGTTGATACAATTATCCTTCACGTTTTCTTGGAGTCATTTCGCGTTCGAATATTCTAGACTTGCCGGGAAAGCAGTTTGCCCCGATTTTGTCTGGTACGTTACTGCACACGAACATAAAAACATCGCCACACACTACTTAATTCAGCAAGAAAGCATCAGTTCAAATGAGTCTTTGAAACTGATCATCGGACCACAGAGGCGGCAAACAACTTGTTTTGCAATTCCAATCAAAATTTCCGGTCATTAAAACTCAAACTACTCTGGATTCGCTGACTACGCTATTTTCGTCTATCCTGCTGCGACTGCAAGATTAAAAACGGTACACACAAACTTGTAGGCGCAAGTTCGAAGTTCATCGAATCGCTGGCCAATAAAAACAAGCCAACGGTTATGACAACCTTCATTATCCAATCACAGCAAGCAACCGGGGAGCTTCAAACGCTTTTTAATCCAAGCAACGAACAGCAACTTACACAAACGCTGTTTCTGGTCAGAAGACAAAAGCACGTCACGATTTTTCCACACGACATCCCTTTCTCTGGACGTCAACGTACACAACGAGCCGACCATAGACCTCGCCCGGATTACTGCATTTTCAAGGTCTTTGCGGACGCTGGGCGACAGTGAAGAAGGAGATCCACGCCTAGCCGGGCTTCTGAGCAAAGAAATAGCAACCGTGTAAGAGTTCGGGCCGTTGTCGTTTGTTCCTGGGCGCCGCCTTTGGCTCAATATCGTGTTGTGTTGTGTAACGTCCAGAGACTACAGTATACATGGCAGTACCAAGGAACACATAAACATATGAAAACGAACATAGATATGTGGTGGTAATTGAAAAGCATACACGTAGATGGTGTTGACACGGTTACTTTGAAAAAACACAAGCATAGATATGTGCCATTAGTAAAGAGCACACGCATGAATAGCATGGTTGCTATGATGTTTAGCACCGCTGCATAGCGTTGTGGCGCTACGTTCCAAGCAGACCAATTTATAAAATGTATGGGGTGTAGTCTGTAGTGTACGTGGCTGCTAAGGACACGGGGTCGTTTGGGCTGCAGAACTCCCCGAGGACGAATTATAGCTAAAGTGTTAAGGTAACGCTTGGTGATTGGAGTAGGTAAAAGTCTGTTGCACGGAATATAACGTTCAATAGGCGTTAATACACTTATATGATTAATGGAAGCAAAACACGATGCGGGTAATTTGAAACCGCAAGAAGAAATTGGTTAAACTTTGCCACATAAAACGTTTTCCGTTTTCACACACAGTGTAAATATGCGTGACAGCTAAAGAGGAAATGCGTACGCAATTATGGACTGGTGCGGCGCTGCAATGGTCTCACAAATGTTAAGCAGTCTGGAAACAAGACGTTCACTCACGTGTTTGGAAAATGCATTTTCAGCCAATGTGATGATTCATGCATGGGTACGGTAATTCGTTTGTTACTCGGTAGACACATCACTCACGGTGCGATTGGAGATTAAACGCACCCCTTTACTTTATACGCGAGTTTAAAGCAAGCAATTTTAGTGAACCCAACTAAAACAAAACTACATAAGATATGACAGCAATATCTCATGAAACCATTTTCGTAGTAACAGCATTATAGAATCAATGCACTCGGTTAATGCACACCAACAAAAAAATGAAGACTAATGTTTCTAGCACCCGAGTAGCACATTTTTACAGAGCTGTAAAAAGTGTCAAACATCATTTATTGTTTATTTCTGAAGGAATTTCAGGTGGACTTCTATTGCACTGTACCTCAGCATTTTCGCACCTACGTTTGAAAGCGTTTCTGGCGAACTGACGGGTTTTTGGCTTGTCTTGTATTATACGGATGAACATCTGCGACAAGTTTAAAATAGTCGTAAACCGGTAACTGAGATTTATTGTATTTATACATGAATTTGTCCACTTCAAGTCTGTAAGTTTTTTTAGTTGCAGAATTTTCAGCAAGTAATTACTTTACGCGACGCAATTTCAGATGCATTCAAACATCCCATCGCGCGACGTAAAATTGTAAGCAGGAAAAACTCCTAATGCTTGATAACAACTGAGCTTGCTCTCTCAATGTAGAGCTAGTTATTTTGCATTGGTTTGCATGGTGTCGCATAAGCGACAAAAACAGTCAAGGCTTTTTGTCGCTTTAACACGTCAGTATCAGTTGAAAAATCATCTTCTTTCTTTTCAATCTTTATAAGCACACAAAAATTGTAGTTCTACTGATACGTTTACAAGTTGTACAATGTCTATGGAAAGAAATCCTTTCTCAGAAAAGAATCAGACACTTTAAGATCTTACAGAATATATATTTCGCCTACGATGTAGGTATCATCAGCTCTTATTCAAATAGAATCTACCTCATTACACGTTGTACTGATAATACCGTGGTAAAATCGCAACCGAAACCATTTTTACGAATAAGGTGTTTAACGCAAGTGAAATATTTCAACATTGAAGTTTCGGTGGCAAGCCATTGCCCTGCCACATTGCAAATGAGAGGATTTCTCTTAAACACCAGAATATAAAAAACTCCAGGAGTTTCCTTCCTTACTCACTGCAAGTCACAAGTTCTACAATCGGCACAAACGTGCTCTGAATCCAACCGTTTCAAAAATATAACAAAACAAAGAAACCAACACATTTCTTTCCTTGACATTCCGTCAATTTTCCGGATCGCAAAAACTTTTGGACAGTCTGGTTGTACAATTATTCCAGTTACAGCGAAAAGATTCACAAAGAAAACCATAGCGGCCACTGGCCAAATGGTACTGGTCAGATGATTTAACCCAACAACTTACCTCTCATACGCAGACAGGGTTTTTTCAGGAAACCGTACCATGGTCGACGGGGACTTATCTTCACTGAAGTTCATGAGCAGAACGACCGCGTTGGGGTTCGTTACGTCATCGAAATACTGGAGGGGGGGAGATTCTTCCTCCGCTTTTATATTTTGCGCCGTCGTCCTCCACATACCGAAAAATCGGCGGTCGTTCCTGAGAACTCTGATGAAAAAGCAAACACAAATGTCGATACAACGTTCTTGGGTGGCTGTATTTGTAAACTGCAAAAAATTGTAACACTGCAATGCAACGTAGTAATACTTTTTTTAAATTATGTTTGCTACGGACCATTGATAACATGGACTTCACTGATGCTGAAAACAAACACACCGACTCAATTAGCTGGCCTGCCACCAGAAATAAAAACAACAACCTTTTTTGCGTAAAGATGGGAATATTAACTTGGTACAAACATCTCGCTGCGCCTTTGTCGTCTGACGACGGCGCCGTGACGCCATACAAGGTGACGTGGATGAATGCCTCGAGCGGGAGATCGAAAACAGGAACGTCGAATTCGAGCCTACGGAAAGATTGGAAGAGTACGAGAATAAACGGCGAAAGACAAATTGAAACGTACACAAGTTGTGACATTGACCGTTTGTTGAAAGGATGGCTCAGGTGTAATTTGAGCTTTTCCTGCTGCAGCTGGTGCAGTAGTTGGTTTGCAGGGACAAAATGTTATGGTGCAAGGTCATACTTCAGGCACAAAGCGACCTTCCAGAATATACGGCGAGCTGGTTTCAACTAGAAATGATGAAACATTCGGGCAAGCGATATGTCGCAAAATATTTTTACTGCATGCCGATGGGTTGTCTACCAGGTGAGGTGCTGGGAATTAAGCTGGAGTTAAATCTTCACTTACATTCAAGCAACCTCGTCAAAGTATTTTCACAAACAAAACACGTTTCCATTTCTGGTTGATCACTGTCAACAGAACAAATTGGCGATTTATTGACAAAATCAAAAGTTGTCTTTTTCCGCTTTAATATTCATGTCTTCAAGATGAAGAAAGCATCGTTCCTTACTTGAATAATATCTAATTACACCGATCGATGGAGCAAAAAATTTGAAGCTAACCAACGTTTAACACTTCCGAAATTGTTGCTGTCAAGCTGAATTACAAATCAGAGCGCAAGGCTCACGTCCATAAAAGAACTCCCGAAGCGGAATTCTATTCAGCAAGAAATCAATTCAACCGCTAACGTTTCACTTACTTCCTTTCAAAACTATTTCAACTGGTAAATGTCAGCCTTTCAGAAATCAACGATGCGTTAAAATTCTACCAAGTCTCCCGCTTTAACTTTTCTTCTCTATGCAAAATTATGCAAGCTTAATGAAGTTGAATACCGTATTTATTCGATTGTTAGCCGCACGAAATGGTGTTTTAACGTAAGCCGCATTTCGTTTGAACGTAGGTTACCTCAACCTTTGAGATACTTTCGCGTGCTTGTACGTTTCGCATTTTTGGCAACCCTGGTAATGATTTTTGCACTACAACTGCCTTCTGTTCATCACAATCCCTCCTGTGACGGATGTGCACGTGATGCTGAAGACAATAGAATGCGAAACGAGAGTTTCGTCGACAACACGTAGCCAAGGAAAGACTGAGTGCCATCTATTTGATAAAGTAAAGAAATAAAAAATGTAAGCCGCCCTTGATTATAAGCCGCACGAAATCATGAAAAAAAGACTATAGGTCGCGGCTTACAATCGAATGAATACGGTATACAAAACTTAATAAAATTGAAGTCGTCTGCACTTAAGAATGCTGGTTTTCCCAGCAAGGTAGATTTGTGTGAGGCAGCGTTGCGCCACTGCTTCTTGCTGAATGGAATGCCACTCCAGTTCTTTTATGGACGTGAACTTGTGTTCTGATTTACAATTCAGCTTGACGGAGGTCTGTACCCACTTTAAGGTTATTTGAAGCGGGCTGTCCCACTAGAAGGGTTAAACGAACAGAAATCAACAAAGCGAAATGATCTACGAAAGACAAGGGACTTAGTTGCTTGAAGCTGCGCCAGAAAGACTGCATCCAAAACCATCGTAGACAAGAACAATGCGGATCAATTGTAAAAGGAAGAGGTGCATAAACCTACCAACTGTCCCACACTATTCGAGGATAGTTCGTTCCTGATGGTTTGGCAGCCTGTGAGAGCACAGGCCTTCTGGTAATTTGCTGCTCTCCGTGCCACAGAGAGCAGGATACGTAGAATTCGTCGTATCTGTCAAATAAGCAGGTTTTGTTTGTTTTGAGTCTTGCACGAGAGCGACCTTGCAACGTTATGCACAAGCCTCAGAATGGAACGGGTCATCGCTGTTAAGCTGCACGGGAGGCAGGGAAATGTAAGCAGGAGAATATACTTTGCGCAGGAACCGCTTCAATAGCAAAAGAAATTTTAGGCAAAAGAAGCGAAAACGGGGTAAAAGCAGAAAATCCGAAACGCCAATAGAACATACACATAGCACCATACTGGCGTATCATTAAATGCAGCATATCCTGCAAGGCCTCGCATCGCAAACAGATTGCGATTCCTTCAGGTTGATCAAGCGTGAAGTTCTCGATGACTACGCTAGTAATAAGAGTTGTAATTTTGCATAACCTTTCACTCAAACATCGTATGTAAATCAACTATTTTTTATGCCAGCCAACCATTAAAAATTTTATATTAACAAACCGTAACTTAACCACCAACTAACGTTGGTGCCGCGGAAGGCTGTCGGCGGAGCTGAAAAATTATCACTGAAAATCATAAAACTACAGAGATTGTCAATACAGCCGGGCAAACAACTATAAGGGTTTCGACGAAGTAGTGCAAAACACTGGGATGACGGGGGTGATAAAAACTCACGTCGCATCTCGTGGTATTCGATGCAGGGAAACGACTTGTACCGAATAAAGGTCCTTGACGTCCAGCGATGAGACTTGTCCCGTCGCAGGCAGATACTTGGCAAAATCAGGGTTGAGCGAATAAAAGTCAGAGTCGCACGACTGAAAAGCAACGTTGAGGCGATCAAAGCCCCCCCACATTCGCAGCCACTTCGCAAACTGAACCCAGAAGCAAAGACAGAAAGCGTCAAGATGTAACTTTCTAGCAAGGGTACAGAGCGAACTTACTATCGCTCGGTTTCGGCGTTTAAATTTCAATGAGCAGGGCAGATCGATTCGACCACATCATCGCGTGTAGTTACGCTACGAACTAAACATAGCTGTTCGAAACGTCCAAAAAATCGCGTGAGTTCGCGTACCTCGGTGATGCAGCAGCAGCGTTTAATTCCACGACACCAGGTCTGGTGTCCACACCGACCAGATCGTGCACCACTGGAAACAGAGAGACCATGGCCGCGATCACAACTCTTTCATGCAAAGCGAGCTTTCAGTTTTTTTACGCCAGTTTAAACAAGCAACTTATTGAGAAGCATATGCTAGTGTACATAGAGTAATAAATTCATCGTGCAACGCGTAATTCAACTATTTCACGATAGAAAACTCGGGCATTTGCAATTATGTTTAAAATGGCGGGAACATAAGGGCTTTAAGGTAACCCCTTCTTATGCGCTTTGCCGCGCTTATTCAGCAAGACTT
>JGI24021J15306_10004451_pt1 | contig 16295 bp, 13 predicted proteins | sample Ectturendosymbi1_FD_15306 | JGI IMG/M metagenome (IMG submission 15306) | reverse complement strand
TGTCCACGTCAACACCAACGATAAATGTACGAAACATGTATTGCCATAAGAGCTGAACATCAGACAATATTTGACATCATAATCTACGTGTTAAAGAGGTACAAAGGGGTGGAAAAATTGTCTACATTAATCTCAGGCTTTTGAAGGATTTGAAGGGTTTTTTTATTTGAAGGCTTTTTTAGTGTTGATGAAACTGTTAAGTCTATCACAGTTTTATGCTCTAAAAAGTGACACATTTGTGCTTTTTCAACAAATATACCTCACATTGTTGTGAATTTATAGATTCCGAATTCTCAGGTCGTATGCAAACACATTAAGATAAACCTGATAGCATCCAAATAACCAACTGTTTTGTCTCCGCTTGCACTTTTCTTTTCTTTTATGAAAATTCATGTTGATCAACTATCTATCGTTATGCACAAAACAACTTGTAAATTACAGGGAATCGCCCACTTTATGGGAAGAGCCAGTTCATCGCAAAACTCTTACAGCCAGTGTTCACTGATGCTGAGGACCTGGCGCGGCCTAACTCCGGCTGATGAAATCCTTCCCCGACTCTGTGACGCCCTCCAGCGCATACGAAGACATGACTTAGCCGTAAAAGTCGGGTTGGAGCTGGCTGTTCCTTCAGGTTTGACAGTGCAGATGTTCACTGCAAATATTCGCCTTCGGTGAATCGAAAAAATTCATTTTTTAGCATTCTACAATTTTTGCTTGTTTTCTCGGTAACTATTTTTAAAAATGTTTTTAAAAACTGCTGTTGGAAGTTATGTTTCTGTTTTGATGATCAATTTTTTCTAAGGCTTGTAGCGGTATTTAGCATTGATCAAAATAAATCTGTGTGTAAAACTGTGTTGCCTGTTCAAAGCAACCTAAATAGAAATCTTATGATTTAATAAGAAATTATTTTTTTGTTGACTAGATACATTTTTGATATAAGAAGGACTGCAAGACATTTCGAGAGCTTTCAATACCTTCAACAGAAATGAATTTTCCCGTTCAGCTGGCTTGCACGACATTTACCTCTCAATTTGACTTTTGTAGCTTCTCCGTCGACAAAGCCAGAGAAAAAGATCCCCAATCTTCCACCCGAACTTCTCAAACTCGTTTCTGGCCAACAACATGATGGGATCGAGCCCCCATACGAGCAAAGCAAATTAGTTTTGACCGACAACAAAGTGAGCTTCCTGGCAAGGCAGATCCTGGCAAGAGAGGAATGGAAGAGACTGGCCTACGCCCTTGGATTTTACCCTGATGATGTACGCAATCTGCCACATTTCATTTTACTCTACAGTATAGGTGTTCGAGTTTCATTAAAACTATCGTGGTGCCACTCTTAGTTTTGCCCTTGATTTCTGGTGTTTTTGCCTTCATTTGATTCTGTTTTCCAGAGACAAAATAGCACGCGATGGCTTGCGATTGCTAACTGGTCAGATTCTTTTCATAATATAGGAAACAGTCCGTGCAATCCAATCCAGCAAATAGTCTTCTGCACGAATATTGGAGATTTTAATCCAAAGCAAACAAAACATAGGGACTGATTTATTTTTACCTTTCAACCTCATGGGCAAATTGCAAAGCGTTAAAGGTTGCGAAATTGTTTTGGCTGAGCATGCGCTGAAATGGTAAATCATGATGGTCATTGGTCACTGCCATAACGTGACGTTAAGTCTCCATGAACGGCTCACCAGGCAGCTTGCGTTTCAGTTCTTCTCAACCAAACTTTTTTCCAAAATGTGTTTCTGCATCAAAACATTGTAATCTGTGTTTTTGCTTTCGGGCCAGAGAAACTTCCATTCACTGAGATAGTTTTTCGTATCGGGACTGGGTATACAATTCATTTTACGTTTTAAGGCGAATCTGTATGCTTTTTTACGAACGCGCAATTTTATGTCAATGCCAAGTTGGAGAAAAGCTATGAGATGGCAAAAACGTGGTCTGCGTCATTTTCGTAAAATAACGAACTTAAATTTGAACGCTATCGCAGTCTTTTGGCTTGCGTTGTTTTTAAAGACAGTCAAGCAAAAACACCTAAAGAAAAATTCTCCGTAAAATGTGTATGCGTCAACCACCAAAGAAGAAAATAAGCTTGAATTCAACAAAGCATTTTTTTCATTTCAAAACAGTTTCATTTATGACTGTTAGCTGTTTTGAGATTTTCCATGACAAGAGCAAAGATTCTCTATAAACTCACAGGGAAATAATTTATTCAACTACTTGAATGTCAAGTTTCACAAATTTTTGGTTTGCTTGATAAAGACATTCTGTCTGCAAGTTGTTTGCTTTTTTCAAAATTCCTCGGAGGGAAGCGAAGCTTTCACCTCCAGCCTTAGCTAAACGTTCGCTCCAATGCATTTTTTTATTTATTCGGTGGAAGTGCATCAACCTTTTTTCGTTTCAAAGCAAGGCATCATCTTTTTCATTTTCAGGTAGCACAGATCATCGCCTCAGCAAGCAGTTCCCAGAATCTCTACGCGCAAGCGCACAAGATGCTCAAGCAGTGGCGCGACAAAACGCCTGCGTATGAACTTGCACGCAAGCTTCGCGCCGCATTCGTGCGGATACGACGGCACGACCTTGTTTTTCTGCTCGATTTGGGTGCGATAGTGGCACCTCCAGATGGCGACAAAGAGACCCTAAAAGACAAAATTGAGAAAATGAAACAGGAACTCGCCGAAAAAGACCATTCGTTAGGATCAGACTTGCTGGAAAAGTTTGACAGCCTTTTGCTGTGATTACAATCATTTCGTAATCTAAACAACGTCTTCCATTTTCCCCCTACACAGAGTCCAATGTAGCAGATTTACAGTACTCGTTACAGCATTATTGGAGAAAAATGTAAACGAGAAGTTTTCTATCTGCGGCGAGGTTACGGTTTTTGCTGGTGGGTGAATCAAAAACACGTTTGTAGAATTAAGAAAAACAAAAAAGCTAAAAGTTATTTCAAACGGAAATGCTGCATCGTGTCGACACTAATCAGTTCTACAAGGTCCGAGTACCTGTACATTGTAAATATTTTTGAAAAAATGCTTGTTTTTGCACAGTTCTTTTGCTATTTGAATGAGCTTCATTAAATGTTTTCGCAATGCCTTTAATTAGTCAAAAGCACAGTTGACTAGGTGTACATATTCTGAGTCGTGGTAACTAGTCTATGAAATATTACTCGTTTGCGTGTATTCTGAAAAACTCGATCTATTTTTCTCGGGACAGGTATTCGCAGCTTGGAGGAAAGCGGTATTGAACAGATAACATTGCCACAAGTTAAAAAAAAGCAACATAAAACAGAGCTCTGCGTTATTTCAGGGCAAACTTTACACCGATGCAATCTTCACGAACTTTCAACTACGGACCCATTACAGGAAAAACAGCTTTGTGCTTGCAGTGTCGTTCTAGCATACAAAGTCACTGAGCAGATAATACAAGAATTTTGTGATGTTTCTGATTGAATACTACATAGCGGGCTTTTTAGGAAATACTGTGCAGTCAAGGTGGTTTGATATGTTTTTGCACTTTCCATTTGCAAAAAACACTCTGCAAAATATCTTTTGAAAGCGCTGAAGGACGTGTAGATAGCGATCAGACTTTGATATTATTTTGTTTTGCTGTAGTACAGGTTGCTTACAGATGCAATGATTTACTGATTGGTAGTTTACGTTCATCGACTGATCTTGTGGATGAAAGCACAGGTTTCTACACCGAGAAAAGCAGGATGGCAAACCCACTTTCATTCTAACGCGTTGACACCTCGTTACCTGCCACGTCACATGACGCGGCAACAGGCAAGCGCGGGAGAATTCTCAAGCATGACGGGAGACTCTCAAGCGTGACGTGTCACTCAGACCCGTCGATATTTTCGCGGAAATGCCAGAGTCGCAATTTGGTTCCGGTTGAGTGCAGGTTCCTTCATTGCAGAACAGGGTTGCCAGTTTGGCTTTTTTGAGGCCAAATTTGTAATTTTTGGCCTTTTTTCAACTCCTTCGGCCTTTTTTTTATTTTTGAAGAAAGGTCAAATAAAATTTGGCTTTTTTTGGCCACATATAATTTTTATGTCGATTTGGCAGATTTAAACATGATTTTGGCAGGTTTCTGGGCACTGGCAGATTTCTAGACACTGTTTCTGGACACAGAATGTTAAATTATCATTGGAAACTCTGCACAAGAATTTGTAATTTTTTGTTTTGCTATTACATGCTTATAAATTTGCAGTTTCAAGTTACTCTTCATCAAAACCAAAAGTTTCGAGAAGGTTATTAGTGGAGTGAGCTTTATTCTTTTTATGTATAAAATAAGTACATATTGCCTTTCAAATACGCATTTGGGTGTTTTAATGGTGTCTTTGTGTATTTATCGTGTATTTGGCTTTTTTCGGTGCTATTTGGCTTTTTTTAAGGGTTGATCTGGCCTTTTTTGCTTATGACTATCTGGCAACCCTGTTGCAGAAGACGATGTGGCCAACACTAGAAATGCGATAATTGTCATGACAGCATTAAAACAAAATGGGATTTAACTAATTGCATATTGGCGTTTTGCCGGAGCAAGTAAAACCACAGCGGAATGAGTAAAAATCTTAGTGTCAAGTTGCGACAAAATTCAACAGCAGTATCAGTAAATAAGTTAACTGCCTTCATTGCACATGGATGGCAATTGAAAACGTTTGAGGACTTACTGAGACACTCAACGACTTTCAGCAACGGTAACTATTTATAGATTTGCCCATTTGTTGGTTTAAGCCTATGGAACCAGCCTTGTTTATATTTCAACATGCAATCAAGCGTATTTCAAACATAGATCATCGCCACTGTTTGCGCATAGTGGATGGTTACGCTTCACTGTTGGCAGCAGGTGAGTCATGCGGTGCAGGGAAGCGTTGGTTTTACTTGTGTGAGTCGCACGTGGGGACTCGTAACAGTCAAGGATACATTTCAGACTTCCGCGACTTGCTAAGCCGCCTCTCAAAGCCTTTTGGTGTTTTCTTAAGCTCTGAAAATCTTCTGGTGTGGTTTAGGGGAAAAAAATAAAGAAACAGAATTATCTGAAAGCTTTTCATTTAAAATTGCTGCAATGTCAAAACAACATATATTGTAAACCATAGTGATTTTTACTCTGCTCACCACTCCTTGTTTTTGAAGATTTCCTGTTACAACCAGGCCAGTTTTTTTAAAGCTGGCATCTTATTGTACGGTTCCATGATTGATTTAACAGTTTTTTGGAACAGTTATTTGTTACGTTTTATCTGACAGGCAAGAATGTAAGTTTTTTTCCAAGAGTTTTATAAAAAAATTGAATGCGTCAATGGTTTTCAACAATCGACGATTTTTTGCCAATAAACCATTCATTTATTTTCTTGATCCTCATAAAAACCATTCCACTAAAGCTGCTTTCAAAAAAATTTGCATGGTCATGGTCTGTAAGCGCATAGCACATAGAAATGCGCTATTGCTAAAGTGCCAGGTAAATCATGCGTGACCCAGCCTGTATTAGCGAGTTGGTTTGCACATTAAATCATGCGTGACCCAGCCTGTATTAGCACATTTCGTTCTTCAGCTGGGCGCACCTGGCTCACTGACGTCACCAGCAGCGACACCGTCTGGGTATCACGGCTTGGTGCGGGTGAATACCTTGAAGTAATCATTCAGAAGAGGAAGCAGCTGTCAAGCGAAAAAGTCACAGCTCTTAAGGTTGATTAACGCAATGATCATCATAGCGATATCCAGAGCAACAGGAAGTTTATAAAAGAACACGCCTATCACCAAAACTGCGCATGGTTAGTTTCAACTTTTCTTGGCTCAAAACGAATGACGTTCAAACAGGCTTATGTATGTTAACGGCACACTTGGCACAGTTTTCGTTTTGCTTTTTTCAGCATAATGCCCACGGTTTAAGATTCAAGAATTGCTTGGAAAGAAGAAAAACTTAATTTTTTGAAAGCGATAAATTTGAAGTGTCTTTTTATTTAGGTAAAAGTTGATCAAGATTTTTCTCAAAAATTCACACTAAAATAAATGACAGCGTCAAAATATTAAAAGGAGCTGCTACACCTGTTGAAAGTTAAGTTAAATGAAATTCATCAGAAGATTTTATCCCAACATTTAGTTTATTTGTCACAAGTTTTTCAAATTGCTCTATTGGCGAATTTTTACGGTAATTTCTACATTTATCTGGCAAATGTGGCATACTGCGTTTGCCAATTTGTTGACGTCTTGGTTGAAAGTATGGAACGAAATGTTCAATTTTTTAGTTTTTGTGGTATTTTCTTTACGCCAGCACTTTCACGAAATAAAATGCTTTTCAACCTTGTCCCACACTGGTTTTATCTCAAAATGCTGTTTTTAGAAACATGGTCTGATCACTTGAAACAAAACAACCGATAATAATGTATGTTAGAGAATATTTTTGTGATTGTGCTTGTCAGCAGTCTTTTTTTTGAACGCGTAACATTTTTGGATGGTGGTCCTGGTAACTGAGAAGTATCTTTTCGTAACAGCAGGCGATAGAAAGACTCTTACTGAAAAAAACTTGAAAAATAAATTCAAAATCCAAGTAAAAATGTCTCAAGTTATAAATTGGCTTACAATCATTCTAACAAGCTTTTGTCAATAGCCCAACTTTGTTGCTACATTTTAATCTAATAGCATCGGTTGGCCGCAAAAACTTGAATTTATCGAAGAACTTTGCCAAATTTTGGTACCTTTTCTGCAAAAACCTGAATGCTTTGACAATAAAAATACAACAAAAAAAAAGTTGTTGTAATAAATTAACGCCCATACTGCAAAATGTTAAGGCAAATTTGAGCGGTTCAAGGACATTTTATTATGGAAAATTAGGTTTTGAAAAGATGCAACACAAGCTTTAAAGTTTAAATAAAACTTTTCGATGCTTGCAAGCTTATGTAAGGCGCAGAGACCTGTTGGACCGTTTGACCAGTCGTTAAGTTGCTGGTTTCCATAGTGATTGTTTATATTGGAAGAATAGCCGCGAAAAAAACGGAAGAATCGCCCGTGAAACAAACATGACGTCATTGCTTTGTTCTTTTGAAAGTCGAGTCGCAACAAGCCTTTGAGTGTGAATGGATTTTTGTATCATGTTTGCAGTTAGATTTTTCTCGAATAGAAATAGGATTCTTTTGAATGTTTCAAACTTTTTTCTCGACATGTTTTTGTAACAATACAGAGGAAGTCGTTTTAGGTTTTTTCACCTTGCTCTTACAAAGCAGTACACGTGACACGCACTCATTCAATTTACTGTCAAAAAGAACTGAATCGATTCGTTAAAAACACAATTCTGCAAATTTTCGTGAATTTTATGTGATCTCAAATATCTTGCGACTGTAGACACTGTCCGAAACATCGTCTGTCGCATCAAAGTGCTATGGTTGCTTTCGAACGAAAACAGTAGATCTACACTCTCTAAAAATGTCATTGTGTTGATGCAAGATTAAGCTGAAGAGACGAAGAGTTGATATTATTGTAGCAATTTTGTGCATATGTCCTTGATATAAAAATATATAAAAATAACCCTATCGCTTAAGAGGTGTAGCGTGATTCACCATGCTTTTTACTGACGTTAAATTTTGGAAAATGGTGTAAGCGGAAAAGGCTGGTTACTCTGCCGTATCAAAATTTAATTAGAGCCACTCACGTCAAGTTCGGCGTGTCTTTTGTTTGGTTGTGCCTCGCTGCGCTTGACTTCTAGGGGGGACGCAAAGTGATCGCAGCCCTTCGACCATGACGCACGCTGCCTGTCGCGGCGATGCTGCGCCTGAGACGTCCATAAATTTTGTCGCTTCGTCAGTTGATTTTGTGAAGACAAATTACAGCAGCGCACCTGCAAGGGAGCAAACGAATTGACACTTGGATCTACCGTTGCCACCAGGAAGACAATGCGCGTTTAGGCAAAGCTGTGATGTGAGAGGACTGCAGCTTCAGCTTGGTTATTTGCAAGTGCTGCAAAAGATAATAGTGATCGAATGCTGTGAGGGTGAAATAGCGTTAAAATCGTGCAAATGTCAATCTGTAGGATGGGTTTGCTGGATAAAANGGTGTAAGGGACCTCAGACGGTAATAAAGATCAAAGTAGTAAGTTGATGTAAAAAAAAGCCTTATCACATCTTTCGCTGCTCTAAAAACTGCAAAGTAAGTAGCGAAATTACTTCAACAATCAATAAAACTGCACTGATGCCTAAACAGGTTTCTTGAAGACAATAATGAAAAAATCTTTTGGTCAAGAAAATGAGTTCATTTCAGATTTTATCCAACAAGGTGTATCAACTTTTTTCAGACTCGGTTTGGTGCATAACATGAACCTAAAGAATGTGTTATGAAATCGCTGTGGTTTATCCACAACCTTGAGCAATGAAACCAGCGCTGCAAATCAAGCTGCTAGTTATCAAACTGTTCTTGCTTGCAACGAACTTTATGTATGCTCTGTGTCAATGAATTTAATCCTAAAATGAAAAATCGGATAATTCAGTCCGACTCAAGTTGCTTCGAATAACTCTTTCCTCGAATCAAGCAGCTATCTTGCGTTTCAGACGTTTTTCAATTTTCCTTGTACACAAGCAGCTCAGGTTCAAGATCAACTATAAAATATGCCTCAAATCAATGAATATTGTAATTTTGTCGTGGAATATGGTTATTTCGTAGTACACAGCAAAATACGTAGTGTTTTGCTCCTCTCAGTGTCGATTGTGTGCTAACATCTATTATGTAATGCGCTATGGTTAATCATTTTTTTCTGCTGTTATGTTATTCAAATGTGCTTGTGATGTGGACCACGAGTCTGCGAAAAAATGCATAATAAACAAATAAAAAATAATTACAATTTTCAGAGCAAATGGTGTTTCAGGCCAAATCCTGAAAATGTAATATTGCACCCAAAAAATATTTCGACCATGGTCGTAAAAACCAAGCTTAAAGCTTTTGCATCAACTGTGAAAAAGCACCAGATAAATCTGTGCTAAAAAGACTGTGATCTCAGAAGGCGAAACGATTCTCTTCTGTAGGGAAAAAGTTTTCAAACGGCAGATAAAACAGCCACTATGTTTTTATGTTGCTTGCCGACTTGGACTGCATTCTGAATCGACATCTTCGAATCACGAGCTATAGGTTTTGTTATGATTTACGGGTAGTTTTGTTATGAAAGAATGAGTTACAAATCGAATGAATTTAATATCGTTTGAAAGGTGATTACTTTAATTTGTAATTTTCAGACACTTTTTCTTTTGTTGCGGTGAGTTATCTAACCTTAACCATGAAATGATTCTTTGATCAGATCCGTGTTGTTTCAGAGATACCGTTGACGCACGGTGATTAGGGCAATTTCGTGCAGTAACAGCAAAGTTATATCTGTACTTGAGCTGGTTGTTTCTATATTTGGAAACAAGCGAAGCATTGAATTTCGAAAATGGCTGATTTTCGCTTTTATTTGGTGATCTTGAAGTTTACTGCGTGTGATTTCTCGGCAGTCAGCAACATACGCTGGTAAGTCCAATCATGAAGGAAAACTTGTCTTCCTGCAGTTGTATGTACACTTGTCAATAAGTAAAGGGAGCATTCGAGTTACATTTGAGACATTCTACATTTTCCCTCTAACGAACGTTTTTTCAAGTTAGCTTGCAAAACATTGCACGAAGAGCCGAAAACATATATTTCATTAACATAAGTTTCGTTGATGTGTATTTATTGATTTACGGTCTGCGGCCAGCACAGGCCCAACACGGAAAGAATTTCAAGATAGCGTTACGAGGTCTCAAGGTGTGGCGACGGAATGCGCAGTTGAATCTTCCCTGATGTGTGGTCAGAAGACTCAAACCAGCGCTACATTTACTTACACTTTGCGTTAGCAAAGGAACAGTAAGCAAAAGCGGGTACAATGACAATACTCTATCAGCAAATTAACCGTAATTTCCACAAGCAATAAACAAAATTTCGATAATAATTTTAAGCATGCCCTCAGTGAATAAGACCATGCTGGCAATTCAGCTGGTTAAAAAAAGAAAGTAGCCTTTATGGCATTTTTGAAACAAAGGAAGGACATGCATGTCCAAGCCACACTGTTTATTTAAACTTCCAGTGATGGTTTTCAGATTTGAAAGTCTTAATGTTGTTCAGTTGTTCCCCAGCGTTGCCTTTAGAATATTAACCGGAAAATATCCAACCACTATATACTTGTTGATAAAACCGGAAAGCTAAATACTCCGCTAGGCTCTGAACGATACAGATATGATTTGTCATTTTTGTGTTTGCCTCTTCATTTACAAAGTTTTGCTTCTGGTCAGGTAATCGCTGACGAAGCTGGGACTCCAACTTGGTTACCCATCGTTTAAGGGTTAAGTTGTATTTCATTTATCTAGATATGAATACAACTTTTTCAAAATTATTCACAAACGCGGAAATAAGGCATGGTCTCTCGTACTTGATATTTTAAGCAGCTGCTGGATAGAGCAAAAATGGAACGATAAAAAACTTTAACGGACGCGAAGAAAAACGACTAATCTTGGCGAAAAAATTGCAACTAAAAATTGAAATCCTGTTGAAGCAGTTGATTCATTTGATCAATTACTTATAAATTTGCATGTGTCAAGTACTACAGGAAACGTGTCAAAGGCTTTATTTAGAGAGTTTCGAAATGAAACACAGATCTACTTAGTCTTTCTTTGCAATAAAATCTCAAGGGGATCAATTGTCCGGTTTGCCGTACAGTTGGTTGAATGACTGCCTTGGTTATGTCATATTAGGGCAATAATATCAAGTAAAACTTCCATGGTATACTGCAATATTTTGTATTCATGAACTGTTCCAGAAACAGATATTAATAATGATGATATGTGATGTAAAAAAAAAATTATCCAGTTATAGAAATTTCTGTGGAGTAATACTGAAGATATAAAAGTGTGCTTGTAGTTGGCAGAACCAGTTGGTTTGAGTGCTTTACGTGTTGGAAAATTCATTCAAGGTTCGGCAACCTTTTTCTAGCTGTGTGCCAACTTAAGGTTTCACATTCCATCTGTGTGTCCAGTTAAGGTTTCAAATTCCACCTGTCTGCCGCCTTGAGGTTTCAAATCACCCAGTGTGCCAACAACATTCGTATTTCTATACAAGTCAGGGGCAATACACTATAAACGTCTTTCTGAATTTTGACAAAATTGATATTTGAATCATGGAGCTTCTGCGGGCTATAGAAAATTTGTTAACGCCTCAACCGTGGTACGCGTGCCGCAGGGTGCCGACGCTTGTAAGCCCAACTATCAAAAACAGCCTTTTTTCAACGCTAGACAATATAAAATACTTTGATTGAACTTCAGAAGTACGTACCTAGTATTAACCACGATTCTGTTTGAAAGTGATGCACATGGGTTTCTACTGTAATGATGTTTCATTTACGGTTGATCCATATAGCTTTCAATCACAGTTTCAAAACGGTTCGGCGTGGTAGTATAGCGTACGCTTTTGTGTCGCACACAATTGCTGTCTAAAGAAAACAAGCATTTTTTAAACCTTTCAACGAATGCACCCGAAGTGAAAGTGTATTGTGTTCCAAGACACGCTATTCACGTTTATTTTCATTCAACACAAGTCTGTTTTGGCTTTTATTTTCTTTTGGAGGCTGCAAAGCAGAATACATCCGCGAACGTTTGTCTTTTACCGCAAATGTCAATATGCAGCCACGTGACTGTGCATCTGTAAAAGCAATGAGCTTTTTTGTTGTTCGTTCCTACGCGCCTGTTGATCGGCGTTTCTCATCTGAAGCCTATTGAAAACCATAATCGACATGAAACATGCGAATTATCACAGCTTGCACCAGGCCCGTAGCCACGGGGGCATTCCGTGGCAATTCACCCCCAATTTTGTTGTGCTTAACCAAATTGTGTTGTGGCCAGAAAAAATTTATTTCATTTGTTGAAGAAAAACACAAACAAAACAAAAATCTACCCCATACAAATTAGTGCCCCACGAAACCTCAAAACCCGGCCACGGATCTGGCTTGCACTCGACATCCTATAAAAATCTAAAAAAAGATCGTTTTGAATTCAACCGATAAATGAACTCATGCACTATCAAAAAACTGTGTATTTTAACAGTCACCAAAATCAAACAGCACCCGCCAAAATTGTGTGTTTTTACAGTTGTCAACAAATTGCTTGAGGTGGTGCTGTGGATTTATAACACTGCGGGGAATGAAGCAAGGTTAAGCAAGCGAACGTTTTAGTTAATTTTATCCAAAAAATCAACAGGTCATTCAATTAAAATCAATTTGCGGAAGGAAAAAGTACTGTTTCCTAATTACCTAGTGCAGCTCGTTTCTAAGAGCAACGAGAAATAGTCTTATTTACGTCATACTGATCTGGTGTTATGAAAACGGAGGCCACAGCACAGGGGGTTAATTCGCTTTTGTGTTGCAATAGTCTTGCGAAGCTTGTGTAAAGGGCGAAGTTTTTCAGTTGAAGAGATAAGAGGCAACACTTTCAATTTGACAGCAGAAAATTTGTTTTCGCTTCTTTTTCAAAATTTTGGTTTAAAAAACTCTTTTTGGAAGTTTGTGCTTCATTAGCAAAACGCTTTAACACAAGTAAAGCAAGAATGTTACCTGCAATACCGTTTCGCGAAAACGATCAATAGAAGTTGCAGAGAAGACCGATGTTCAGCTTCAATTTCATTTACTCGCTTTTGTACTCTCTTTGGAGTTGCACGAGTGCTGAGTGGCAAACGGCGCTTCTCTCCGCTTGATTGCGCCAGTGGCTGAGGCGCTAGTTTCCTTGTAGATACTCGGACCTTGTCGATGAGTCAATTGCAGTTGGGCGCGTGAGTCCTTTCCTTGCGCCCACCCGTCGAGCACGAGGATGGCAGGCCGTAAATACCGTTTTTCACATGTCCTCGGTATGAGTATATTGTTTGTTGGCCTTCGTTCATCCGAACATATGATGAAAACCCCCCAACATGAGAGTTTCTGTTCCGCAGCAGTACAGCTGCAGCAGTGGTGTATAGAATCTGAAGTGTAAGAGTGGATTTCAGCCGGAGTCTGAATGAATTTCGAAAATACAAGTGGAGCCGGAGCTGATATTTTCACGAAAACCTGGAGTGGAGTCGGAGTCATTTTTTGAACATTTTTGAATAGCTTATAGCATTCCATTTGGAGTTTAATCAGGAGTTGGAGTGCAAAACTTACAAATGTTTACTGGTTGGAGCTGAGTCGGAGCATATTAAGCGAAAGCAGGAGTGGAGTCGGAGTCAAAAATGTTAGACTCCGTACACCGCTGAGCTGCATTGGTCGATTTACGATCCCCAAAAGAAAAAAATCCGATCCTCAAAAAGCGAATTCCGACGCAATTAGGACATGGGCATGCAGATGGGTGCAATGGTAGATCAGTCCTCATTTTATTTGGGTTTTGTTGCACATGAGCTTCCTCTGCAGAATGTACTTCAGAGGGGACGATCTGAGAGGAAGATCTGGTGCCTTGTCTTCCCAGATGCAGAAGTGCATATCGCGCTTGCACACATCTTTGCATCGAGCTGGAGTTGCCCAACTGGTCGTGTTGCCATTGCAATTTTTTCGAACAGAAGCGGGGTGCCAGTTGCGCTCCACTGCGCAGGCATGACCTTTCCATCCATCAGTACTGACCCACACCTGAAATAGAACCTGGCCTGCTCCATTTAATGGCCTGTCGTGAACTCACTGTACCACTTCGCCGCTAGAAGTTTGATGCATTTTGGCAAATCGCAGTTGCTCTATTTGTACCTCACATTTTCAACAACAGCTATACAACTTTTTAAAGAAACTGACTTCCTAGAATCACCATTGGTCTGCAGGCATCCATTTCGGCTTGCTCTGCTCGTAGGGCCAAGCGGCTGCTTTCGCAAAGTATTGGCGCACTGGTGTGAGGTCAATAGCAGCAGTGCGCACGAACCCCTTTCTTACCCCAACTCATTAAAGCCGAGAGTGAGGCTGGACCGATCACAAGTACCGTTTTTCAATTCTTCGGTGTGACCTGACCGGGATTCAAACCCAGCCTACCAGCGTAAGTGCGTTCTTTATTCCACGAGGCCACTTTTGTCCCCACCGAAAATCGTCTCCAGACATAAAAGTTTTTGGCAATTTGCTTTGGACAAAAACAAGTCATATGCTTGTTTCATCAACTCTAACATAAAACAATTTGGACCACAGTATCAGAAACATACGAAATACGTTTTTTCACATTTTCTGACAGCTAAAAATCATAATAATAATAATTCATGCATTTGTAAAGCGCCGAAATCCGACATGTCGCTCTAAGGCGCTGAACAATGATATTGCGAGAGTGACACGCAAAGCGAATTCTAAAATACGCTAAAATACACTAAGAACATACTGAACGGCAATTTTGAGGAAAAGCAGAATTTAAAAAGTGAGTTTTGAGCAGTCTTTGAATGAGGAGAGGTTCTCAGCATCTCGCACTTCCTGCGGCAGGTCGTTCCAGAGGATTGCGGTTTCTACGGTAAACAACCTGTTGCCGTAAGTGGCTGTGCGGCAGGCTGGAACATAGAGAAGATTTTTGCTTTCAGAACGCAGTGAGCGTGTGGGGCGGTAAGGACAGATCAACTCTTGAAGATAAAGGGGGCGAACGCCACGCAAAGCTCGAAATACAATGCACAGAAGTTTGAAACGCGGCCTGAACAGAACGGGAAGCCAGTGAAGAGACTGGAGAGATGTCGAAATGTGGTCAAATTTCTTAATACGACAGATCAAACGCGCGGCAGTGTTTTGAACGCGTTCTAGTCGCAACATGTGCGTTTGTGACAGACCGTTTAGTAAAGAGTTGCAATAGTCAAGGTCAAGACGGTGTGTTACCAATGCAACAACAAGCCTCTCACAGGCTTTTTTGGAGAGAAACTGTCGGATTCGTCCAATATTTCTAATGTAGAAGATACAGGATTTAATAATGTAGTCAATATATTTAGCAAACGACAATGCACTGTCAAAAATTACACCCAGAGACCGTACATGAGAAGATATGTTTGTGTCTCGCAAGTGCCAAGGCAACGACGGTGTCATGTTGCGACCAGCAGACTTTTTCGAAGCAAATATGATGAACTCCGTTTTTTCAGAATTAAGTTTGAGCATATTGCATCCCATCCATGACTCCAGCTTGTCAATACATTCGTTTATGGAACTCAGTTTTGCTGCTAGGTCTTCGCTGTCCTGCTCTGCGCAGTAGAGCTGGATGTCGTCAGCATAGCAATGGTACAACACATTATGTCTCCGACATATTTCCCCTATTGATTTGGTGTACATTATATATAGAAGCGGACCCAGTACTGAGCCTTGGGGTACTCCGCAAACCACAGGAAGAGTTTCGGAGACATCTTTCCCAACACAGACACACTGACTCCGATCCTGCAGGTACGAGCCAAACCATTTACGAGCTCGGCCTGAAATACCGAAGGCAAATTCAAGGCGCTGCAGGAGTATATCATGATGAATCACATCGATAGCAGCAGGTTGGTCCAACATCACCAGGGCCACAGTGGAGACCTTGTCTAAGGCTGACATTAAAAAGGTGAAGTTTGTCTAAGGCAAACTTCACCTTAGCCCTCGTCTAAGGCTGACGTAAAAAGGTGAAGTTAGGTACAGCATTCCGATATGGCTTAATTAAGCAGTTTTGCAAAATGTTGACTGTCAACGTTGCTTTTCGGTGTGTTTACCTAACTTGTGAGTCACATATCATTTGACCATCAAAATATATTCTTTACCAAAACTCACGAAGAAAAACAGCGTAGCCTATTTTGTTTTGAAAAGTAACTATTTTTTAAAGTATTGCCAAGAAATAGACTTTTTGTCAAGCATTATTTGACTGACAAATGTTTCTACTTATTTAATTAATAAACATAAAGTGATTATTAATCCATCAAAACGATAGGTTTAGCCTGTCAATCCAGTTATGATTTGTTTTGCTGGATGACTTCAGATATTTCCTAACAAATATCATGATTTAGCAAAGCGTTTTCACACCGTCTAGAAAAGTTATTAACTCCTTCCTTGTCCCAACTCTCATGGACATTGCCGTGGCAGCGCTTAAGCAATCAGACTTGGACAACTACGTAATTCTTTTACTTTTATTTTAATTTCCGGTTTTCCAAAATACTACTTTGGTTATCAGCGTTTTTCAGCAAGTACAGTTATACAAGAATGCATCTCTCACAAGAAAAACGCGGCTTAAAGATGAAAGTGCCACGTCACAATCACATCAATTAAACCAGTCAAACAGTCATAGTTGCTATTGTGACGAACAGCAGCTCAGTACATATTGCTAAGGAATAGGG
>JGI24021J15306_10004448_pt1 | contig 16301 bp, 16 predicted proteins | sample Ectturendosymbi1_FD_15306 | JGI IMG/M metagenome (IMG submission 15306) | reverse complement strand
TTTTCGCTTTCTCAGGGCTCGGAAAGATTGAGCATCCCTATAATACTCCGACGTGTCTAGGTCATCGTCGTCCATCTCTGGGCGCGAAGCGCACCCGTCTTCTATACTTCGAGCACGTTCGTGAAAAATATTGGAATATCTCAACCCTAATAAGAAAACAACTCACGCCAAAGAGCAAGTGGAAACTGGAAAATAGAAAAATCTACGCCGAGACGAATTCACACGGCAATAAGCTCTCTACGCGGACAAATGCTTTTCACCAACTCTTTCACCCGTAATTGCGAGAACAAGACTCTGCTACAAAGCCCTAAAAAAACGAAATGCTGTGAGATGCGAGCACGGATGTTATAAAATGTGTGCGCTCCAGGTGGCGTCGTGCTGAAAAGAACTCGGGAGGCGGGGAACGCTGATTAAAAGCTAAGACAGTAAGAACAACAGAATGATGAACCATGTCGTGGACAGAACGAAGGAAATTTAGAAAATTATAATGTAGACTATTGTAACATGAACCGGTAGATGTCGGGGAACAAGTCCGATCGTTTTTGATTGATTGTGTCTTCGTCGCTATTTATGTGAAAGGATTCAATAAATCGGCGTGTTTAATAGTTGGATTCAAATTCCAAGACTTTTGAGTTATCGCAATCCATTCTGTGATTTAGATCAAATGTACGTTGCGTTGAGGCACTTTTGTCGAACCGTTTGTTTTTTATGTCCGCTGTATGTTCTTTCTGACGGGTTTCAAGGCATCGTTTGGTTTCTCCAATATAGCGTTTATTGCAGTCACGGCATGGAATGGAATAAACTCCGCCTTGTTGAGACTTTATATCCACGGGGTCTTTGATGGAAGTGAAAAGGTTGCCCCGATTTCTCACCGGATTCGATTCGACTTGTATTTTGTGGGTCGTCAAGCATCGTTTGATTTTGTCAGTAAGCCCCGGAGATAGGGTAGTATGGCTAACTCTCTTGTTTCATGTTGTTGGTTCGTTGTTGCGTTTGCAGGTTTATGAATATAACTGGAGTTTCTTAGTTTTGTATGCCCATGTTCCTCTCTTAATTTTTACCTGTGTTTCCGTCTTTGGATGCCAAATGGCTCTCAATGAACGTTCAACATAAGGTGCTTTTGTTTCAAAACGGTTCACCGTTTTCAGCCTCAAACTTAAGCAGAAGCCAAAACATGTCTGCTGTAGCTGTTGGTTTTATTGCTGCCCTGCTTAATTTGGAGATCAGTTTCTGCAAACGATCATCCACTGAAAAAAACTGGGTTTTGAAGTTGCAAAGTTCAAAATTATTTCACAAAAACTGCTACATGTTTCAAAAACAACAGTGGTAATTCGTAAGGTAAATCTATTGTTTATTATGCAACAATGAAATTGTCTCTAATTAATTGTTCCTTTTCAGTAACTCTACAAACCATAGTTTATAATCTGATCCACTCTCTTTCTTAGATAGATTTAGTCGCCTTCTTTTCAAGATGAGTACTTGCAGGAAAAGTTTATAAACATTCTTTGAGTAAAAGTGCTCAACGGTTATGGGCAGAATTTCTTGCACGTATTGGTCACAGCCAAGCAAGGATGTTTTGTGGGTTACCCTGGTTTCGTTCCATAATGCACTCATCAGAAACTTTGTTTGTGTAAAATGTAAAGATAATGAATATCAGAATAAAATCCTACGCAGTGGAGAAGTCCTTGGCTGTGCTACACGTTTAGTGTCACTCAAGGGAGCCATAAAAGAAAAATTATCAGGTTGAACAACTTATTTCTAGTTCTCGATAGGGTACACGAATATTTTTTACACATTTACTCAATGCAGAAAACGTAGCACAGAAAAAATCAAATTTGACATTTTCGAAAAACAAGCAAGCAAACATAGAAAAAACTTGCATTGTAGACATAGAATTTATGCGAAGTCCTGTCTTATTGTTAGGTGATATACAAGTAAACACAATTAAGACGTTGACAGGAATTACTTAAAACCGAGATGTCTGAAGAAAGCATTTTTAAAAATATAAAACTATATTTAGAAAATTTTTTGTGAGTTTTGGTTTTAATCTTTCTGTATCGCACCCATTTCATCAAGCTACTTCACCCCTCATCATACTCACGGTATCTGAGTATTCTTACAATGACTTTGAGATTTTTTTCTTGGCCAGAGACTTGGAACGCGATAAGTAATGAGAAAAGAAGGCTTACAACTGAGAAAAACAAGGTCCGCCTCTCAGTCGGCAGTTGGAAGATCGATTCACAGGCAAAGCGTGACTCGCAATTGCGTTCCTTGGTGATCAGCCATGAGATCAACCGGCCAGAAAAGATACATATTTTAGGTTTTCGCCTGCAGTCAACCAAACACTACCTGATCACAGCAGTGCTGGGGATCAAAGTAACAGTGTTAGCGCCATCTTTGCGTGGGTTGTACTTCACTGTGTGTGGGTGTGAATTCATTAAACATCAAACGGCAAACAATAACAAAATTAAAACTCACTGTTGTCTGAAATTCATCGGTGTTTTCTAGTTGGTCTTTCTCAAGCTGGACTGCGACCATAGCTTCCTCCATAAGTTTCACCTTAAGCGCGCTTACCCTATCGTGAGCATGCACTTTGGAAGTGGCGATTTGCAAAAGCTTGCCCCCTTCTTTTCGCACTCTCCCTGCAAAGCAATTACCTTGTTTCAAACAATGAAAGAAGTTTTTGAGTTAATGCTGTGCAGTACTGCAAGCAATTAATGTCTACTAACACTGCCGGGGCCACAGTCCGTTTCGTGTTGATACGATTTGTCGACCTCAACTCAGTTGTATTCATTTGGTTAAAGTTCGGAGCGGTTGAATCGAACGCATGCGTTTACATGGAGGCCATCGATTGCTGCACACCATTTGGGAACAGTGCCATTGTCGCACAGGCGAAAACATTGAATGTTTTCGAAAGCAACTGATCGGCGTAGGGCAGTGGTTCATAACCAGGGGTAAATTTCATCTTCCAAGGGGGTAAATTTATTGAACCATAAACTGCAGCCAATGTAAATTTCTATAAATCATTCTAAACTGTAAGAGTTTATTGATTTCGCATTTTCAATAAATGAGCACCACTGAATGTATTGGGGGTAAATCTGGTAAGATATGTAAAAAAGGTTAAGAACCACTGACGTAGGGAGAAAGTGAGCATCGAGTGGTTTGTCCACTTCATGCATATGCAACTTCATTCAGAGTTGACAACACGATACGCGTAATGGGTGGTGGGCGCAGACAGATTTTGCATGCCCAAAACTAGGAAGCCCAAGAGTGATACATCGAAAACTCGGCACAGTCAGTCACAGCTAACTGACCAATGATACTCAAACTTTAGTGAAAACTGGCTGGACATTTATATAATATTTCAGTGTTAATCACCCCTACCAGCTACCTTCGAGTTTAAGAAGCAAGCCGGTCGCATGTATTTAGTGTTGCTGCTGTTTCTAATAATATGGTTGTTAGGATAGCATGGCTGGGTAATAAAGACTTTGGCCTAGGTGAGAGTTTCTCAACCGGGGCCCACGGAGCGGTTCTCCGTAAGCCACGAGCTGAGGCCTTTGCTAAATGGCTCTTCCGTGATATTGCAAAATCCTATTGATGAACAGGTGGGCACAAGTGTTGAGAATCTTTGGAAGGGGGGAACAAACCATGAAAGGTTGAGAACCACTGGCCTAGGTGCAGTGTTCAACTGCGTGGAAAAACTTTCCGTGAAAATATATACCATAAGGGAAATAAATGAATTTCGGATGTACAGCGCATTAAAAAAATATGATTAATGTCACTCCATGACATCCAGCGGAATGGGTGCTATGCTGCATTAAAACTGCAGCAAAAGTCACTCTTTTGCGAATTTCATTCAATTATTTCACAGTGTTTTGAGTCGTTCCACTTACTGCAGAAAAATACTCTTTTAACCTAAAAGCAACTTTACAGTTGAGAACTCTTTGAAATTATACTTTCTGCGAGCGCAGATGAAAATGTTTGACCAGTGATACCGGATCCTTGGTGTAATGTTAGGTGCTTCTTGATCGATTTGGCATATCATCAGTATGAATAACCTTAAGAAACCTACTTCAAACGAGGAACGACTGAAGATCACCAGGCAGACTTGATGCTTCACGCAATTGTTTTCATGCCTAATTGCTTTTTGACATACGGTATACCATTTTATGAAATTATGAAAAATCTGCAAAAAAGATCGTTTGAAGTAGTTTACTATGAAGCCTTTTTATCGTTTATTGGTGCGCTTCCTGATTCAGGTTCAATTTCAGCAACCGCATGTAAACCGTTTCCTTGCAATCACCCATCAAAACCGAGCACGAGGCTGGAGAGAGATTGCAAGTACCATTCTTTAAGTCTTCGGTATGATCCGACCAGAAATCGAACCCAGCCTACCAACTGCAGCGGCGCATGCTCCATCCACTGTATTACTTAGCCGGTTAATCTTGACATCAAACTTAGATGTTCGTGCCAGCCATGAATGACATGACACTGTGCTGACGTGTTATTTTTGCTTGAGCATATCGCTTTTACCAACAACTCACTCTCAACAAACAGTTCAGGAAGATCGCAAAATGCTTTTAAACATCCCAACTAATTTTCCGGAAATCCATCGGCTTCTGAAGTTAAGTATCGACCCCATCGCCAAACTGCATTCAGACATTTTCCTTTAGTGTCTTGTATGGACAGATGACAAAAACTACGTGAACTCTCGCTTGCTAGAAGAAATGTGAACAACCAACTTAGTTGTTGCATGAAGTTAGTTCAACATCTTGATGAAACAAATAACTGTTACGCAGTATTTGTCTCGATGAATATCTGAACAAATCAACCAATTTCTGCGCTTTTCTTTGAAAAGTATTCCATTGAGACGGCATTTGCAATTGAAGGGCGAGTCTTCAACAAGAGTTCAGAGGTGCCAATGGCTGAAAAGGCCTTTGGGTTAGCGAGATCCCTAAAACTAAGGAGTAGCCTGAAATCAAAAAGTAAAGACTAGCACTGAAAATAATCATTGAGACGCAGTTCAACATCAATTCCATGCAGCCAAACCGTATACCAGCTTTTTATTCTTAAACCGTGATTGACCTTTAATTTGGACCCTTGAAATTTCACTTTTCATGTAGTCATAGGTGATCACATAATTGCAGTCGGCAACATCCATTCCTTCGCCCGCCGCGTCACGCGTGCATACAAGGACTTTGCACGTTCCGTTTTCAAACATTCGTAAAACTTCGCTTTGTTTCTTAGGCGTCATATCTACGTAAAGAAAACACACACTTTTGACAGCACATTGTAAAGAAATTTAGACAGCATATTGTGGAAAGAAAGTTATAGACAGCGTGATGGTACACTGACGGAAACCGTTCTGTGTAACGGTCTCTTTCAGTAGACGCGAATTCAGAATGCAGGGACCGTGATGTTTCAGCAGCACAAACAATAAGAGGTTCTCTGCTCGACCAAGTTCACTCTTAGTGCCTGTGCTGCACTGCGCCTTATGTAACGAGATGACTTCCCATTGGCGCTGTGTGACGTGACGTCACATCTGCGACTTTACGTGTGAGATAGTTTGAAAATAAAACTAGGAATGATGTAAGGTAAACTTCAAGCAAGCAAATTCATGTAATGGAAACAGTAACATGTAACTGTAACAAAAAGATATTTTCCGTTGTAACGATTGCTCATACCTTTAACGTCGAATTACGCATCCAATAGATTTCCCACTCAAAAGCACTCCCAGGATATACAGGTCAAGAAAGTCAAACAAGTGGCTGACTTTGTCAAAAGGCGTGCGCCGTAACTATTCCTTTACTTAACAAACAAAGAACATCACTCAAAATTGAAAGTCTTTCGCAGATATTTTTGGGGAACTGTTCGTTTCACCTCTTGATCGCAGCCTTGAAAATAGTTGTTACAACTATACGCTGCGCCTTTTTCATGTAAATGATGTCATAACCCATGACAACGAAACCACTTAGCCAAGCAAGCAGTGTCCAACGGTGAATCATCACAAAACAGCAGTGGCTTAACACTAACTTGTGTCGTTGCTAGTTCGTGCGATTCCCACAAAAACTTCAGGCTTGTAACGTTTCAAATTTTGTCTACGATCCATCCAATTCTGCACGAAGCATATATCATAAGTGTTAAACAAGAATTCAAGCGCAGTTTTCTACAACAAAATATAAAGTGACTCCTGTTTAACATCGAAGTCTTTGATTAGTGTTTAATATCTTCACACCCACACGCAACCAAGTGCAACTCACCCACACACACTTGGTGCCAACAAGTAAAACGCGCAAAAACCGTTAACACGGCTGGAATTACTTTCATACAAAGCAAATGAAAGTTAAATACTGCACTTTGATATTTTCTCAGAAGAGAACACCGACGACACGTTATGCAGGGGTCACCAATCTTTTTGAAACTGCGAGCTACTTCTTGTGTAGCGACTAATGCGAAGGGCTACCACTGTAGTTTCACACACTTCTGAAATAATATTTTGCTCAATTTCCTTTCAATTATTTTAGTATTGATATTCGTTAATGTGAAGACATTGATCATGCTAATGTTATTTTTAGAACAGGCCCGCGGGCGACCTGGTGCCCGTGGGCACCACATTGGTGACCCCTAATTTAAAGCTTCTACATAATTTTTTTCCGAACTAACCAGGTATGCTTACCTTCATCGACGCAGCGTAGTTCCTCGTCTCGACCATCAGCATGACTCTGGAATCCGGGTCCGCTCCGAAAATTTTGTCAAATTCTCTTTCTATAATCTCCAGGTTCTCGTTCTGCGATGCCATTTCTTCACTGAGATCTTCCAGCGAGCCAATCTCAACTGAAATGTCGCATTTTCCACACATTTTTGTTCGCATCACAAAAAGTAAATGTTTCGATATTGCCATGGGAACTTTCCCTTTGCCCTTACCTTGAGCCAGATCAAGCAAATCTTTTTCGGTTGCATTCGCCACCTCACCTTCCGATTCCATTTTTTCGGCAAAAAAATCTTTTAAAAACTTGAAACTTTCAATTGCCTCACACTTTTGATAATGCATAAAAGCTTTGTTGGCTTCCTGAAAAAGTAAAGGATACGCTTTTATTAAAAGAAACCCACCACAGTATGTTAGTTTGGATCACTTCGACCCAACAATGGGTAAAAACATACGGTATGATATGAATCAACCTATTCTACAGTTTAAAATGACACACAGGGTTGGTTTGAGAAGACCAGAAACACGAACTGTAAGAATATATTTTTATTTGATTGGTTTTCTTGGCAACTTCCACGTGCGGCGGTTCAGGAAACGTGAGAACACAAAATTTACAAACAAGCAAAAAAAGCGTCGCCCCGCTTTGCTGCGTTGCACGTACGACAACTGGACGAAGAGTTCTGGAAGTTAATCTTATAGTTTTTATCTGCACATCAATGCTAAGTACAAAAACAACTTTGGTGATATCTGCCTTTAGATATTCAATGCAGGAGATGACGTCACGAGCGTGAGAGAACTCGTCAGCAATGACGTGTTGCTTAAGGATTTCGCATTGTTGTTCAAGCACAGCTGATCCTTTCTCTTCAATTTCCAAATCTCTCACTGCCGGATCGGCATCCTTGTACCTTGTGAACACTGCATGAAAGGATGCTATTAAACTATCAGAAAAAGGGATACAAATTAGGAAATTAGCAAAACAGAAAGTTTCACCTCCAAATCGATTCTTCAAGAATCGTTTGATGATATCGTTCATAAACTTTTTCAGGTGGTCAGCAAATGGGCTTGGGCGACTCTCCTGCAGCACAATCAAGTCTGCAAACAAGTGTTTACGATTATAAAATTTATTGGCATTAAGTTGGCCTCCTATTAATGTCTTGAATGTAGAACAGATTTGCGGAAGCTGACAAAGTTCAATCTCAAAACGACCAAGTAGTCTCACTGGACTTCCTCCATTGTGATAGAGTCACAGCATACACGCAAAATCTAACCGACAGAAATGCTTTTGCCACTACTAGTAGAACCATATGCAGTAGTCAGCCGGTAGTGGATAGTGACGTTGAGTCATGTGGGTGGTTTGCTGTGCCTGGAACTTTCGACACAAACGGAAACTGACACAACTTCAGTCAAGCTGATCTAATCGTTACTGTCGTGCGGCAACACAAGCGGACTGATCTATCTTGGCCGCTTTAAAGATTTCTCTTTCAGTTTTTACGCATTCGGTGGTTGTGGCAAGACAAGAAGTACAATTTCGCAGTCAGCCTTCTGCAAGTGCAATCGTTCCACAGAGAAAAACTGCATAGCTTGTGAACCGTTTGTTAGGAGAACGTACGCCAAAACTATATTGTGCAGTTATAAAACCACAACCAATGTATGGCATAAACCCGTGTTAGTCACGCGCAACTTTAACTCTTATCAACAGGGACTTTCTATTGACACACTTGTTCAGTGAAAACATTTAAATTACCTGAATACGTAAGTAAAGAAAAAAAATTCCGAAACGCAAAATGACGAATTTGATGTTTAACTTTTGCTCTACGAAACCTACTTAATACANTACAGAAGAAAAAGGAAGCCGTTGAAAAGTTTTACTAAGCTTTATGTCAAACCAACGTTGGTATTCGCAGTCAAAAGAGCAAATCAACAACAAAACAAGCGGAGTTTTAAATCTCTTTTACTTGGCGTCAATTACAATGGTTTTTCAAGATTCGCGCACAGCTAAAGCTTTCAAATTCAACACATTCAACACTCCAACATTCGTTCGACACTCCATCCAACATTCAACAGCACTCCACTAATTTTGCTCCTGGGTCATTCTACTGTAAGTAACTTGTTGGACAAACCTATACCACTTCAGTCTGGCCTCCAAAAGCTGTTCACCGACCCTCCTACAGATTAAACTTTATTCATGACTGCGGAACTGCTTTCAACTTTTTTCAGAGACGTTAGCACCGTCTGAGGTATGCTCATGGAGACTGCGAATGCTCAAATGATGCATTACTGATAGAACCTTAAGAATTAATTGTGATTCAGTCGCTTAATCTTAATAAATTGTCCTTGACAGTATTGGTCAGTGCATTGCAGTCTGCAGCATATTCAAAAGCTAATATTTTCGAGTAAATATAGCAAACTCTGCTGATTTGAAACAAAAATGTTACGCAAACGTCAAAGCCTTGTAGCGAATGGAAGAAAATTGGCAACTGATCTGGACATTGCAACCAGGTGTCATTGTCTAATCCAGCTATGTCCAACCCAAATGGCTTAACTGAGCCAAAAACTGTGTCACTATCTTAACCTGGTCTGCACATTGAATGACATATTAATGAGGGCCGCACGTTGAATGACCTACTTTGATTATAGCAAATAAGCCAATGTACTGAAAGCGTTCGAATCCCAACTGTAATGGTAACAGACGTGATAAAGTGGCACTGAAGACAAGACCACCTGCATCAAACACGTCAAATTCAAGATTATCAAAATAACAACAGGCTGTCAGTGAAGTATATAGCAGGGGTGGCCAAACCTGCTTTATCTACGAGCAGCATATCGTAAAAGCCAAGTTACAAAGAGCCGCAACATAAAAATCTAAAAACACTAATTCATTTGCAATCTACGCTTCTATGAAATCATAATTCTTTTTGGAACGACTTGTAAAAGTAATACTGTACGGCACGCTAGCTACCACAGAACCATTTTACAATATTTTTGCACTTTGCAAAAGAAATAAAAAACAAATATTTTATATTTCGAAAAGCTTCAAAGAGCCGCATGCGGCTCGCGAGTCGCTGTTTGCCCACCCCTGGTATATAGGATACTTTCACTACAGCGAAAACCTAAACTGGGCCACATGCGGCCCGAGGGTCGCGGTTTGGACATAGCTGCTCTAATCAAATACATAGATAGCATAAAACTTTTCTGGATAAAAGTAACTACTGTTTATCCTGTCATCAAGATTTGTGGAACGCTGCGGAATGAATTTTAGGTACAAGCCCCTTTGCACCAACATCTTCAAAAGATAACAACGCAATCCTTTACATCTATGCCACGAGCACCATCTTCAACAGATCCCTCAGATGATAATTACTTCAACAATTGACACACAGAGATGCAGCCACACGCGCGTAATAAAAACTTTTTTTTGAACAAGATGGGCCATGATTGTTTGATTGGCATGACCGGATATTTTTTACATTTCTTGTAGCTAATGGTCGTATAAGTTAAACAAACTTTCGTCAGGCTTAGGCGTATGCTTCATAAGTTCTTCTCTATCTTCAGGCGGAACGGTAGCAATGCCGCCGACAGCGTCCAGGTTCGCGCACAGCTGCTTAATGTAGAGCATTGCTTTTTCTTTATTTGAAGCTTTGCCGATTCCAAGCGTTGCAGTGAGTCCAACAACCTAAGCGGAGAAATAGCATTGGATATGATTGTGCATCAACACCTCCCTTCTCACACAATCTTATAATAAACAAAGAGCGACCGGCCAAGAATAGTTCAGGTGTTGGTACTGTATTAGCAGCCAACAGCCTGCGTCGATTGACTGGCTTTCAAGCATCACAGGGTAAAATAAGCGAGCCTCAGGACAAAAGGAAAAATAGGCGACGAGCACAGATCTTCGAATAGAGCGCAACCAAGAAGCCGAGGGTTATTTGGAGAAAAAAGCACTCATAATCTTTCTGTGTAAAATTTGCGCAAAAGCAGATTTGAGAGCTGGTGCAAAAAATGTAACGCAGAGATACAATATAGGTTTTCGTGCAAAAACGCCGTTTCAAATTTTTGTAAACGGAAACTAAGTCATAGTGCAAATTCGGAGGGACGGAAATGATTTTCCTTCAGCAAGTGTCAGAGTAAAAGTGGTTCATTTATGACTGAGAGTCCACACAGAAATCACATCATCTGCAGTTAACGACATATTACTTGGATTGTATCACGCTACGAATTAACGACAAAAAGTCAAGTGAAATTCACTAAACGAAAATATTATTGATAGGAATGCGTCTTAACGTTTCTTTTGATCAATCCTATTTGGTCAAACACAAGAAATCGATTATTACTATAGATTGAAGTCGCTATGGAAAGCAACGCTTCTTTGCAAATTATGCAACCGCTACTACACAACCCATCACCTTGGATACAGAGCCGAAACCAGCTGCTATTTTCGGGGGGGGCAAAATGATGTAACCTATTGCTATACCTAACAAATGCATCTGTTTTTTTAAATTTCCGGGGGGCAATCGGGCAATTGCCCTCCTCTGGTTGCGGGCCTGCTTGGATATGGAATTTGTTTCCAAGTAGACGTTAAGTTGACCCACTAAACAGCGCTGGTTAACTGCCGGTTTGAAAACATACGCTGACACAAAAGCAACTGAACAAATTTGACAAACTACACAAGAATTTCAACATGCCCACGAAAGTGCGCTACATCCTCCACGTCTGCAAAAGTGATGAGCATGCTGATTTTCATACTAAATACTGTCTGGAATGAAGAAATATCACCTGAGGTAACCGGACCCTCTCGTTTCTGCTTTTCAAGTTTATGTAACGCCGCATGATCTGGTTGTATGGAGAGTCTTTCACACAATGATGGCATTCGTCAAAAATGAAAAGATCAAAGTCCGTCAGTTCAACCTCAGATTTTCCATTTTTAACCTAAAAATACGTAATGCACAATTCTGACCATTTAAAGCAACGATCAACTGACGGTACATAAAACGCGGTTGGCAATCCACAACAAACAACTACAAATTTAAAATCTAATAAATCCTAACGAATGAAAAAGTTTATTGTAGTGAGATTACTTCCAATAGTTTTGATTTAGAAATTTGCTCCCACGAATGCTTAGACCCGAAGCAACTCTGTCGAGATTGAAGCAGCGAGGAAGGTCAGCAAGGTGAAAATTTTGTTTGTTAACCATTCTGAAGAAACATTTGTATGAAGCCGACATCGTGCATTGACCTAAGAATCGTGGGCCCGAAACACTCTTGTCGTGAACTCTTATGGTTTCATATTCAAGGCACAGGAATTCGAAGGCAAAAATTGCGCTTGGACGCTGTGACCACACTTAGCTGTACAAGCCAAATGAAATCTCGGGTTTCTAATGAAAAAGGCATGTAGGTAAATACCACAAAAAGCACAAAAAAGAAAATTTTCGTATTAGATCAAAAGATCAAGCATAGGTTTCTTGCAAATATCCAATAAACAACAATTATTGCTTGTTCGCGCCACATATATATATGGGTGTTATTCTTCACGGATATCCCGTTCGTGGTACATCGCAACGCCAACCGAAAGGATGCAACAACATCCCCTCTTTTTCACAACGAACCGCACCGATCGCTCTTCTTTTTGTGAAGGTTGCACCTAGCACGACCATCACAACCTGGTCACAGCATCATTTCGTTGCGATCGGAAAGCCCGAGCAGTAAGCGCGCAAAGCTTCACACTGTGGCAGCAAGCAACAAAAGAGATCAGTCGTCAGAAATCACTATAATTGCTTGTTCGCGCCAGATATGTACGGATGTTATTCTTAGCGCACATGCGGTCTGTGGTGAACCACACATCAAACAGAACGCCAACGGAGAGGTTGCTACATAATCTACTACTGGCTCTCAACTATTGCTTTGTTGCAGGTCAGTAGAATCAGTCAAAATCTTCCTGCAATACACTTCTGTCGTTAGTTCTGAAGTTTTCAGAAGACAACCTTAAATAACCAGCAAAGTTTACCTCAATGGCGTTGAGGATTATCTGCGGTGTGACCACTGAAACTGCCGCTGTGTGAAGCTCCAAAGTTTCACTTTGTCCATGCAGTGCGCGGACTCTGCAAAAAGGGATTTTAACTCCAATGAGGCCACAGCCACAACCTTCAGAGCATTCCTCTAAGCTTCTTCAGAATAAATGAACATGAACACCGTCGAACTCCAGCATAAGACAAATCGCCAACGTGCGCACTGATAATAATCACACTGCATTTGGCGGCGCGTTCAGTTGTTGATGCCTCAGTGTGTGTTCCAGTGTTAACTGCCGGAAACATTGATTTGCGACAAATACAAAATTCATCCCAGTGAACTACGAATGTCCACAAACTTGAAAGCTACTCAGTAATCCCTGAAACATGCGCAAGTCTTTCTGTTATTGTTCTAATGCAGGGGTGGCCAAACTGCGACTCTTCGAAACTTTGCATCCAGCTCTTTGAGCTTTCTGAAAAATTATTTATTTATTTTTTATTGCTACTGCAAAGTGTAGAAATATTGTAAAGTGGTACTGTGGTAGCTAGCTTGCCGTACGTACAATATTACTTTTGCAAGTGGTTTTAAAAAGAATTATGATGTCACAGAATCGTAGATTGCAAAAAATTTGTGATTTTAGATTTTTATGTTGCTCTTTGTAAATTTAGTTTTACGATATGCGGCTCATACCTGGAGCAGGTTTGGCCACCCCTGTTCTAATGGCTAGCTTTTGGGAGATCAATGATTGTTAACAAACTTGAGTGCTGAAGAAGTAAAGTTACAAGTTGTTAAAAGGCAAAACATCACTTACTCGACATCATCGGGCAGGTAGTTTTGCAGTCTTTCGAATTGCTGGTTGACAAGAGCAACGCCAGGAGCAAAGAAAACCACTTTGGGCTCGGTAGGCAAATTCAAGGTGCGCCTTTTCTTCAGAAGGTTCTCGATGATATTTGCAGCAATCAAAGTTTTTCCGCAACCTGCAACAAAACAAACTGTCATTTTTTTCTGCTAAACGCACATTGTCTTCGCTCGGATGTTGAAGGCTGGGTGGCTTGAGCAATGTACATTCAGGAAGCACATCGGTTTATCGCATAGTATTTTTCTGTAACGATTAGTAACCTTTAAGAGCAGGTAAAAGAATAACTGTCTCCAATTTTGACGCGCTAAAATTCAGGTTTTCAGAGAGCAGCTTACCTGAGGGTGCGCACAAAATGATGTTTTCACCTTGAGTCGCTCTGTTTACCAAATTAAGCTGATATTTTCTAAGTGTAAGTTTTTCATGCCTGCGTTTTCTACAGACTGCAGGCTTTTCTTTGTCCGTGTCAAGTTCCATAGAAGACATCGAGTCTGCAAGACCAACAAATCAATTATTTGCTGTACAATAGCAACTAACGTGTTCGGCAAGTGGCTGAAGATTACAAACCATACCACATCAGTGCATATGCAGTTACCCGTAAGAGTTTCCATATCTTCGTCCATTGAAGAAATCCCCTATAAAAATATGATCAAATCGAGACCATAATTTCAGCTAAGGATGTCGTACAAAAGATAGAAGGCAGACACAAACCTCATTCGTGATGTTTAGCTGCTCTTGATTGCCAACGCGATCTGTTTTTTCTGAACCACCTTGTGCTTCGTGTGTAGCAGGTTGCAGGTTCGAATCACGACCTGTCGCAGCGCTTTCACATTCTCCATGTAACTGTCTACTATCTGAAAACATTTTGATGTTCCACAACCAGAAGAACAGCACGCTCGTTTGAAAACGTACCGACTCACCCCAAAGAGGTTGTGTTTGAGAGCTCGAAGAACAAGGATTGGCATTCTGCGAGAAAGACAATGTTACAATGAGTGAGCGAGCAACCGTTGTTTCACGTTACAGAAAAAACTGAAATGCTTAAAAAACAAGTCATAACGTGTAAAACTTTGAGGTCCCGAAAAGCAAGCGTTCGTAAAAACGTGTTGCGCTTTCTATCTAGTTGAGCTGATTCTTCATGGTACATAAAAAATCTTCTGAAACCAGCATTAAAACCAAAGCATTCACCTTTAGGTTTTGCGAAGCCGAGGAGACGTTCACCATCAATGAACTTTCTTCATCAGGATTTTTAAGATATCTTCCTGCGATAAAATGTCAAAGGTTAACTTAGGGACACCAGAACCTACAAAAATAAATGTGCCAGATGTACTGCGCATGTGGTTTGGATGGCATTTAAGTGAGAGTTGAACCAATCACAATCTGTAACGTAGCTGACGTAAGTTACTTACAAATTTTCAAGTTACTTACATATAATTGTAACTATAATCGATATTTTTTGTTTTTGTGCAATTATTATGAAATAGAAAAAATGTGAGAAGTGCACGTAATTGTAATTAAACTAATGTTATGTAATTCATTTAAATCCGATGAGAACTATCAGTGAAAGAATAAAAGCATAAAAAGAACATCATTCAGTATTCATTTCTAACAGGATGCAACATTGGTGAATGAGGAGCAGGCATCATTCCCTCCTAACGGCGACGACTTTGGTTAACAGGTAAAAAAGAAGTAAAAACTGCGTGAGTGATAACACTGGCAGCAATGTAACGTCTGTGTGATATAAGTCTGAAGGTGAGTAATACTTAATCACTGATAGTTGTTCCAACACACAGACCTATTTTAAAAACGGACCGAAAAAAGCACTATTCACTGATTTGTCTCCGACGTATTGCTGCCTTGGTAAGACTTTGCGCTTTCTCTTCTAATACGAATGTTTCGTTATTCCTTCAAAAAAATATCGCTGCTCTAACAAGAAAGGCTGTTATCAGAAGCAAGGGCGCAAATCCTTATGAATTTAATCAACGAAAGTTATGGACGAGATAAATAAGTCAGTCATCAGCACGTTCAGAATTTGTCTGCAACTATTTTTTACCAAACATTTCTTCCATTGCTTCAGCAACAGTTCCACAGTTTTCACCCGAAAGTCTAATATTATCTCGCTTAGCATATTCGTACAGCACTTTCATCCATGTTGGGCTAGCTCGTAATATACATGTGAAGAGCTCCCATAGGCAATATATGTTGCCTTGCTGTTCCGCAGTTAATTTCAGTCTGCAACTGCAAACAACAAAGTCAGAAAAATGTTCAAATTGTGAAACTCAAAGTGGGATGTTTCTGCGAAGCACCTGCGTCAACGTGCTCAGCGCTTGCTAGTTAGTCTGAGGAAGATCTTGGTCATTTTTAAATTGTTGAATTGAAAATCACCAACAGTTGCAGAAGAATTTACAAGAGCGAAAGCAATTGCAGCAGTCCAACTTTACCAAACAGAAGCTGTAAAATGGTGAAAGCGCAAAGGGTTCAGTGTTAAGCATTCTATACATCAAAAAATGAAGTTTGGTGTTGCTGAGAAAAGCTATTTCATACTGCAGCAAGCAGGGCTGTGGAGTCGGAAGTCCCGTCATCCGACTCCAACTCCTGGCAATTTCGATTATCCGACTCCGACTCCAACTCCGACTTCGGCCCGATTCCGACCTTCAGCTGTATTAGTTACTTAAAGTGATAATTCTTTTCAGATGAATTCATAAACCCTACTTGCACTTTCCAGGAATACGGAAACTTGTTT
>JGI24021J15306_10004447_pt1 | contig 16301 bp, 8 predicted proteins | sample Ectturendosymbi1_FD_15306 | JGI IMG/M metagenome (IMG submission 15306) | reverse complement strand
GGCGGTCTTTTGCTTGTGGAATTTGAAATTTTGCTTGCATCGGTGCGTCTAGGCAGCCGGTGCACGTTGGCAAATTTCATGTTGGACACTAATGAAGTGTCCGGGCATAGCTGTTACTTTACAGTTTTGCCGAACTGTAATGTACTGCACCAGATCCATCATTATTCGCCTTTTAAATGAAACAAAAGCTGATGTTACTTNGACAGGATTTAATAACGTCTGTATAATAGTCGTTCCTTTAACAGTTGCTCAATGTTCGGCTTGCTTCATGGTTTGTACTACCTACTGCTGTTCAGCTCAGAACACGTCCTTCTCTCACGACGGTCAAAACAGACTGCAAGAAGAAATATTCTTTACACACAAAGAGTTCTGCAAAAACACTTTTCTCATTTCTTCCAAAACTGTATGCTTGCTATAAAATGATGCTGCGACAAACCGGAGAAAGAGGAGAAAAAGAAGTCAATGTCCGCGGCACCGACAGTAAGAGCGTCAATAACTCAGTGATAGAGTGCACGCCTGTCAATCGGTAGATGCATTGTTCGATCTACGGCCCCTGAGTGAATCGCCGCAGCGCCCCATGGGCAAAAGCGTTCACCTTAACCGCCCCGGCAATATGCAAAGTTTCGCCTGTTTTATATAGGTGGTTGATTCTTTGACTAGTAATTAAACTTCCTTTTCTTTCACTGGAAACTTCTAAGTAGGCTAAAATAGGATTGAAACCATTTTTTATATAGTAGAACCAAACAAATTCTGCTTCTTTTTATAGTTTTTTCTTTTAAAATACCGTGATTTTTCGAATTGTTTTCTTAACGCCAATAAAAAAGTTTTAAAAAACAAGAAAAGGATATAAAAAATTAAGAAATATATGATTCTTGAGTGTGGGTGAATCAATGCAGGGTCAAAACTGATATGAACTTCAGTTTAGGTCAGATAGTTTTTATGCGAAATACTGAAAAAACGATAAGTTTTGATTTCATAAGTTTGAAAAACAACGTATGTGCACCAATTTTCTATCATAGAAATATAAAGCAACGTATAATCGCTGGAGCATGATGCACTGTTCTCCACTCACATTTTGCACAAGTATACAAAGAAGAATACCGTATATAATTTGTGCGGCAACACAGATATCTAGAACTCTCGATGTCCCTGGGCAGTGGGTAAACACACTTGGTAAATGCAAAAAAACGCATCAGCCTTTTAAGATGTTCTCAGTGTTTTTTTACTTGCGTTAGGAAAGTCATGCACGGGGATTATGCTACGCAACGTCGCTTACCTTGTTTTCTGATTGTTTCGCCATTCTGACCAAGTAAACAAGCAAAGTTAAAATAAGGTATCCTACTTATTAACCCATGAAATTTCGGTGTTGCAATTGCAACGGCGACACAGTGATCATTGTGACGCTTTCGCTTACTTGAAAGCTTTTGATGTACCCATCATCAAATTTTACTTTTTCTCTGGGAAACAAAGTTTAGAATTTAATGTGTAAAAATATGCGCGAATGGATGTTTTTTGTAAGCTGTATTTTTGCTATTGCGATTATTTTGTTTATAATGTAACTGTCGTTGTCATTAATTTATTACGCTCGCCTTTGCCTTTTCTGCCTTGGTTTTCGCCAATTCAATGCACAAAGCAAATATTTTACGCAACCTGTCTTGTGATTTACCAGGTATGGCATCACAGTCATACCCGAATGCAGATTTTGCTTATGACTACGATGGAAAAAGATATACTACTATAGAAAATTTAAGTTAAAAGTACAGGCTTTAAATTTCTGTCCTACTTTTAACATGTCCAACTACAACATTTTTAAAATTTTAACTGTCTTGCAACATCGATTGAAACTAGTAACAGCTTATGTGACGTAATGTTTCAAGAGCAGAGTAATACTATCTCCGTGAAACTACATTTTTAAAAACTTGTGAACCTAAACAAGTTTTGCAAACCGAAGGTCAAAGTTCCTTTCCTATTTCTCAGGATAGGCTACAATAAAAATACTTGAGTTCGCTAAAAAGTTTTCAGATTTTCCCTGCTTACGATTTTAAGTGTGAAACAAATACTTCATCAGCCCACCATTTAGAATTTGTGCAACTTGTAACTTTTATGTGACATCACCTCTACGTCATTAACATGGTGTGACAAATTTACTGCAAAAATGCATTGCTTCAAAATTTCCCAGACCATAGTGCCTGTGCATTCCCTTTACCTCGAGCAATCCAGGGCACAGCCTGTCTATGCACCATCTCGAATGCAAGTAGCACATACCTATCCCGCATCGCCTAGGGCAGTGTTTCCCAACCCTGTTCTGATCGCGAAGCTTTTGTGGCAGAGTTATGGAAGTTTTTGGGTGGAGTCGGATTCCTAAGAAAACTAGGAGTGGGAGTGCGATTTTTATCCGACTCCGACCGCGGAAGTCCAACTGAATCATTTTTTACATCGCACTCCTAAGTAAGGAATCCTAACTCGTGCCTGTTGAAATGGTACATTTTCTTTTGAAGCTTTTATTGAAACAGAAAATTCTTGTGGTATACCACAATTTCCATTGATTGTTAGTTGCTACAATATTGTTGATAGCCAAACTTTATGTTAAGGAGTTGGAAATTTTGGAAGTGTCGGAGTCGAACATTTTACCTCCGACTCCGCAACCCTGATTTGTGGGTCCGGTGCTGTGAACAGGTACCACCTTATTCCACGAAATCTCACTCCACCAATTTTCATTCGATCAAAAATTTGGAAAACCAGAAATAGCACGAATGCGACAGGAACAAAATGGCTGTGAGAAATTCTAATGGGCATTTCTGAAAAAACAAAATGGGATAAAGGAAGTAAGCCTACATAAAAATTTAAGAATGTATGAACATAACCCGGTAAGTAAAAACTATAACTGTGAATATATCTTTTGTGAAGAAAAACAGAATGTAGGCCTATGCGCGTACCACCTTGAAAACCTTCGCGTACCACTAGTGGTACGCGTACAGTTTGGGAATCACTGGCCTTGGTTGATATTTATTACTTTCCCTCTCATAAAGCTATTCAAGAAGGGGCAAAAATGCAGAATTCGTTTTTCCTAATCTAATAAGTTTTGTAATAATACATTTGCAGTATAGGACTGACTTCTGAAAGGTATTCGGGCATCCATTGCAGACACGTTATTTTTCATTGTACGTGTAGATTTCGGCTCGGAACACTGTGGCATTTTAATATTGTTGGCACTAAGTTGTAAGTTGAGTAAGATATCATGCAAAGTCAACGCATAAGTGCGTTGCTCTGAAAGCTGTAACCTCAGCATGCATGGTCTTCAAATTTTGCATTGCATGGCCCAAGTTATTTTCCTAAAAATAATCCAAGCAAACGTTGCAACTAACCAGATACGTTGTTTTCCTTCATATAATTCCTCAATTGCTTTCATTTGTGCAATGCGCTAACCCAGGTTCTACAGGCAATAATGATAAGTCGGAGACCGGAGTCGGAGACAGTGCACACCACTTTCATGTTCTATAAATACTCCTTAGTGTGGGCAACATCTACACCAGTAATTCCAGAGTTCTCGGTAAATTAAAAGTTCAAGTTCTTAGTAAAAGAAAGTTATATACGCTGAGTTCCCAATTAAATAAACTACATTTCACAGTAATTAAAGTGATTTTTGAAATGAGACCATCATAGTCCGTGGGTACGGGCGTCGGAAAGGTGGGCTTGGCCCCCATGGATTTTGAAATTTGACATTTTCTTATCCTATTAAAAGGGCTGGCCCTAGCAGATGCGGGGCTCAATACAAGACCTGGGGGCGGGGCCCAATGCAAGACCTAAGCGCGGGGCCCCTCTGAGCAGTGGTTTTATGACGTCATCGTGTTCAGTCAACCATGTTACGATCGTGGTAGTGCGCAAATATGCAGCACAGTACTAACACGAGAATCGAGCACGTTTGCTAAGGTTCGAGAGGAAATTTGCCAGTTCTGAAGAGAGCGTTCTTTGTTAACAATGAAATTTATATGGCGTTTCTACTGAATTCTCAAGAGCAAGGTGTATCTGACAAAATGAATAATCTACCCAAACACCATGGTGCGGGGCCCAATGCAGCTGCATCGGCAGGCCGGCCCTGCTATTAAATTTTTGGGTTGTCCAAATCTTTTGACTTTAAGCGAGCAACAATACTTTGTTTGGGACACCGCCTCGTCTCAAAGCACAAAATATGCTAAAACTTTCGGAGGAATGTCCCCTGGCCACGCCTATGGTTTGCACAAACCCTATTTCAGACGTACCGAACAAGCCTGGTAATGTTGCTTTGTACTTGACTGCACCAAACATTATCCCGAGCAAATTTCATGGCAGGCCTAGAACGGTTTCGACAGAAACTCGAATATTCCTATGAATATGATCACGTGTTGTAGCACGATTGAAATGCGATGCTATCCAGCAGGTGGAGCCTTGCAACCGGAAAAGCCGCCGTCAATTTTTCTTAATCAAATGTCGTACTTTACCGTTCATGTCCAACTCAGGAACACCGACGCGCCGTGAAGACCGACTCAGCTTCTGTTTTATCTGTTGCAGACAACGTTCGCTCCGGACTCCAATGCTACCCGCGTCCGACTGTTAACACTGGCGTAACTGACGGATGGGGGGCTAGGGCCGCCCCGCCTGGCAAGCTATAAATGCAAAGACGGGCCCCCACCTAGCTTATGCAGTAATTTGATATTCTTACGGTTTTCAGTAAGTAGTTGTTTTTCGAGTTTTTCGGATTTTAGCTCCATATCGAGATTCGCTATCATTTCTCAACTTTTTTCTGAGTGTTGGTTGGTGGGTCCCCTTCAGCTAAAGTTTCCCCCTGGATCAAACCTCTAGTTACGCCACTGACTGCTAAATGTGGCCGTCAGCTGCAATTGCCAGTGAAACTGGATCTTGGCAAAATATTAGTTTCTGCTGTGTAGCAATAATAGTCAACACAGCTGTGTGACACCCTAAACAAGAAATCAGCAAAGTCACTAACTAAACGTAAGTTAAGCCTTGTTGCTGCTTTACCATCTCAGTAACGGATTTACGAAAATTCGCAGCAAATCTTGCTGAAGCGTGAAGATGACCAGCAAGTTGACAGTTTCTCACGGTTGCTTCGCGTAAGGGTGTAACAAAAAAATCGACAAAATCATTCCTTGCTGTGCGAATCCTTTAACTGATTTCCAACTGTTGACTACACGACTATGTTAATTCTGCTCCAAGTTAAAACCTTTCAGCGGTTGAAGCAGTACAAGAACCAGTATCGCAGAGGTTTCATCGAAGTTGAGGCATGAGGGCAACACAAACTGAATCAAGAACTCTGGTGAACATTTAAAACAAAGGAGTGGCGGGCTGGGACGAATTTCTTTTTCGTGCTTCATTGCCTTGTTCATCAAGAACAAGTTTGGTAACTTTTAAAGCAAGATTGGTAGGGAAACTGGGGCGTGAAAGAAATGGACTGCTTTGCAGTTGCATATGTACAGCGTAAGTATAGCATGTCAGAAATCAAAAGTAAGATGCAGCTTTATTAACGACGTCTACCTGACGAAGCCATTCACAAGACAGAAAAAACATTTGCTTCAAACGGTGAGTATTAGTTCACGGTGCAAAAGGCTTGGAACCGTCGGAGTTAAAGCAGCAAATCCACATTTTATGATCTTTGAAGTATTTAGAAAGAAAGCAATCACGGAGCTGCGTCACTGTACGCGTAGTGAGATCAATCAATCGATTAATTGACGTAAGCTGCTCAGAATAACAATAGTCGCGGCCAGCATTAGCACTGAGAGGAACCAACAGTCTGTGGCGGAATTGCCAGCAGATAAAGTTAAAACGGCAGAACCCTGATGACTGTTGTCGGTGACGTTTCAAATTGATCGCGCACGAAAGATCAAGAAGTAACAACAGCCCTTGATGTACAATGGCGCGCTGCTGAAAAAAGACTGAACATGACAATAAACGTAATCTATTTCGCAATGCGCACTTCCCGCGGATTCTTACGAGTCCGCGTCACTCACCGCGATTGAGGCGCGTTTAGGAAGAGCAGTTTTCACGCCATAACACAAAAGAGCATGCAAACTCGACGATTCAAGGTTCTACCATTGCAGTGTTTGGAACGAAGCACCTGCGTTTAAGATTGCGCCTGATTTGTTTCAAACACTTAACAGGTTTTGTTAAACGGCTCAAAGCATCAAGATCTATCACAGCAACGCTGAACAGACGGTAAAACATATAAAACTGGGTTGGGCAAACTTGTTCAACAGAAGAGACAATGGCAGAAAACCAAAAACAAGCGCGAGCCGCAAAATCAGTTTATAGTGTCAAATATAGTTCGTTAAAGAATGCAAGTTTCATATAAAATAACCTACATCAAATCGCGAAAACTCCTTGGCAACTACCCACACGAATTCGTGTAAACACATTGATAAATGAAACAAACATTAAATATGAGGCGACAACTCACTATCAGTTTGAGATATTGCTATTCAGCTAGAAGAGCCATCCAAAACACATCGGCCAGCCACAGTTTGCCCGCCATTGATATAAAACAAGCACTTCTTTCACGAATGTACTGCGCATTAGTGCGTTATTAAGCGAACCGAGGCAGCCGCAAGAAGTACTGAAATTAATGTCACAAACCCTTCTAAGACGTGCAGCAAACCACAGCGTATGTCACTTCACTGTGTATCAAACTTAAGAACATCATCCATATCTTCACAAGACGTGCGTGCAGCAGTCACCCAGACAAACACCGTGCGGATTGCACGCGTCCACAGCCAAGCTTCGCCTACATTTGTCACATTTTACTTGTTGAGCTGCTCTTCGAAGACAGGATACTTCTGCATCATCTCTTCCCACGTGGCCCGGTCGCTGACCAGGTCGGACATGACGCGTGGCACCTCCTCGATCGGGACACGGATCTGCACAAGAGTGTCGCGTTCGCGCAAAGTGACGCTGTGCGGCTCGATCTTGACCGTGTCGAAGTCGACCGTGACGCCGAACGGGATGCCGATCTCGTCGGTACGGGCGTATCGCTTGCCGATCGATCCGGACGTGGTGTCGACCTTGTGCGAGACGCCGATGCTCGACAACGCTTTGGAGAGGCCCTCAATGAACGGCTTGAATTCTTCCTTGTTGCTGAGTGGCAGCAGCGAGCACTTGTACGGAGCGATCGTTGGAGGCAGCGCGAAGAAACATCGCTGCTCGTCGGCCGCACGCACACGGAAGTTATGCTCCAAGCTGGAGTACAGAAGTCGACCGAAGCCGAACGACGGTTCGATTACGGACGGAACGAACTCTTCCACTTGAACGGTTTTGGTGCCTTTCTTGATGCTGACCATGTTTTCAGCGATAGAATGCTCAGTGCCGTCGTCGAGCAAAACATTGGCAGACTTGCTCTCCAGCAGCTGCTGCTCGAGGTGACTCACGGCGTCTTGATCGAGGTTTTCCAGGTGCTGCTGAACTTTCTTCGCGTCTTTTTTAAACGACTTGCCGATCACTTGTTTGTTGCACGTCAACTTCACGAAGCTCACATCCTTCGGGGCAGGCAAAGTCCGCTCCGCAACAAGATTGACCTTGGTGNCCTTGGCGTGGCAGGTAAGGTCGTAGCAGGAACGGTCGGCGCATCCCACGCACTCCACCCACCCGAACGTGGTCTTGCACTCCGCGTCCCAGCAATCGCACGCGTAGTGAGCCATCTCGTTGTCCATGTGCTGTCGGAAGCGAAACCTGGCAGGATTGATTCCTATCTTCAAGCAAAAGAGGTAGATCCGGCCCATGAAATAACCCAACGTCTCGTTGTTGATCACCCCGGCCGCTACTGCCTCCCCGATAGTGGACATGCTCGGAGGCTGTCCACCGAGTTGGGCCTTGGCCGAATAGAGCGGAACCCTGATATCGGCCACAGTGCCAAACTTTGGGTGCTTTTTGTCCAGCGGATCAACGAAGTGCTCGATCTCTCCCATTTGGAATTCGCGGACACGAATCAGACCAGACCTGGGCGAAATTTCGTTTCGAAACGATGAACCGATTTGCACCCCAGCAAAAGGTAGTTTTCCTTGATTGAACTCTAACAGACGTTTGTAGTTGAGAAATATACCTTGGGCGGTTTCTGGCCGCAGGTACGCAGGAATGGCACTTCCAGGGCCAATAAACGTCTGGAACATCAAATTAAATTCAACTGGTTCCGAGATGTCGTTCCCAGTTAGGGGCGACTTGACTTCGAATTCTCTCATCAGTTCGCCCAGCTCTTCCTTTCCATAATTATCAATTTGTTGCAAAATTTCCCGACATCGAGCTTTTTTTTCTTCAGAAACTTTTTTGTCCTCCATTAGTTTTTCTAAATGTCCTTCAAGCAAATGGTCGGCACGATAGCAATTGCCTGTTTTCACATCCTTCACCATAAAATCAGCAAACCGTTCCACATGACCAGATGTTTTAAGCACAGGGGCTGGGGTAAGCATAGTGCAATCAATTTCAAGCATTTGGTCAAACATGATGAAATGCCGCCTCCATTCAGCAATCATATTGTTCTTCAACATGCAACCAACTGGACCAAAGTCATAAAGACCACTAACACCACCATACAGCTCAAACGCCTGCCCAAAAATAAAACGACGTTTGATAGTGTCTTCTAATTTTTGTTTCGGAAAATCTTCACGACCAGCCAATTCATCTTCTTTGACTTTTAGTTTCTTCTTGCGCACTTTTAACTCAGCTACTGCTTGTTGTAGGTCAATAGCACCAGCCCCTTTCTCCTTTAAATTCCTCACAACATCACCTTGCTCCTTGACAGAAAGTCGTAGTGGTGCAAGGAGTTTCTCCAAATCTCCATTAAATTCCACTGCCATTTCTCTCAAGATATTTACAGCCTCAGCTGCTTCCAGTCGCCTCCTGTTTAGTTCAGCTTTTTGCAGAAACTTCTTATTGACGCTTAAACAGTGTCTCAAGCTGAAATGTATTGAAGGAATAAAACTTTTCAGCATAACCAGTACTAATTAAAACGATTTCTGCAACATATTAAAAGTTGACTCAAAAGCCTTACCCTTAATTTTTTTATTCATAAAACTCAAAATTCATATCGTAGTCTAAATTAGTGTGGTCCAACTACAGACCCGTAAATTTTGGTCTGGCTGCGCCACTGGTCTACAGCATATGTCACCTTTCAACAGATCCTTACACATGCGTATGCTAAACAGTTGATATGTGGCATAGCAAACCTGTCTGATAAGCATGTAGTGTGCATAAAAATTACATCATGCACAATTTCTGGTTGACACCAAATTGGTATACCAAAGTTTTTTGTTTTCTCTCTAATGTGTTATACAGTCAGGGTTTTTTTCATGGAAAATGTTAGGTACCCTGTATGGACCTGTAGGGACCAAATTTCTCTGATTCTAGAGGCCCGATTTTCTCTGATTCTAGGGACCCGAATCAGGTCCCTAAAACGCCTTAAACAAAACCCTGATACAGTTGAACTTTTACTGAAGTGGCATGGATCTTACTGCCCACAAGATTTTTNTTAATATAAAGGCTTTTCTTCATCATTTGAGCCAGTTCTTTCAATCTACTGTTAGGCCGCACTAGATCTTGGNGGAGGTGTTACGCAGCGATTCCACTGTCTCATCATCCATAACAGTCAGGCCATGCAGTCCATGGGGAGGTCAATGGATTGGACATTGGAAGACAACGTTGTTGATGGTCTGTTGCTTTGTGCCACACTCACAAGCTGCAGAAGGGGCCATACCCCATTTGTCTAAGCATGAATGGAAACGTTTGACACCAGTGTGGAGGCAGTTAAGCCACCATGCTGTTCTTGGCAACGCCATTCAAAGAGTGTGGATGCCAATGTATGGATTCTCGTAGTTTACATTCCAGCAGTCATCCATCCAGAGCACCGCACATCTGTTGTTGTCAAAAGATTAACTGATGAGTTATTGCGCAGCATGTACAAATGGATGGCTCAATTTGAGATGCCGTGCATTGTATTTGATGGACAGGTGAGAACTGAGTGGAGCAGATGTAAAAGTTCCATGGCATGACCATCGTCCGGCTCTCAAACTTTTGTGTAATAGCTGATGTGGCTCCCTAACAAAAAGGTTTAGAGGCCCCTGCCCCAAAGCATGTTTTGAGCTAGAGTATGACACTGTTTGGGCTATCTGTAAATCACAAAAAATGTCTGAAATGTATTTCTGACCTTGTTAAAAGTAGAATCATTCTTCTCACACTTGGAAGTAACAATTCAAGTCCCACAATAAGAGTCTCATAAACAGCTAAATGGCAATCACTTTTCCAGCGGAAGCTTTTGCAGTTACATGTAGGCTACATGGAAAACATATTTATTGCTGAAGCTACAATTAAAAATGAAACACGAATGAAAGGCATTTGCCATGACATTATTCCCATCACGTTTGGGTAGCTCTGCTGGCTATACTAAAAAACGGCCGCAAAGACATTTTATCAATAATAAAAAATTACTATGTTCATGAAAAATTTGTCAATTAAATAGAATGTACTGTAACATATCCCGAAACAATCGCATGACGTAAGATGTCCAGCCCTTGAACAGTTGAGTAATAGCTTATGCGGCCCTCTGGAAAAATTGTTTGGAGATCCCTGCAGTAAAAAGGTACTCCGCCAGATTGTACCTTGTCTTGTGTGCAGTGGAGAAGCCTGCACTGCAGTCAACAAAAATTGTAAGAAAAAATGAATAAGGGTTGATGTTGATGACTACTTAGTAGGCAAAACATTTACTGTATTTGGATAAGATGATAGTGCCTTATTCTTGGCTGAGAAAACATTCCTTTGAAGAGATAACAAAACAAACTTTAGCCTGGCGGCAAGCTTCTGAGGAATCGCAAGCTTTCTGCTTTCATACTTCTGTGATGATTAAAACTTGCACGTAGTATCTCTTTTTCCATAGTTGTACGCCAACCTGTCAAACTATAAGACAAACCTTACAGGTGAAATGTTGGCACTTAAAACACGTACAGACAGAAACACACACGAACTGTGGCTAGTGAGCATTAACTTTGCGAAGTTAAAAGTCGATCCTACCTAGAGCTTCATAAACCAGTCACTGCTAAGAAACCCATGTTTGGCACCAGCTTAGAAACAGCATTTTTGCTCTGGAGGTAACACCACATGCACGATGACGGTGCCAAAGTCAAACCACATGCTTATACTGGCGTAAGAGTCCACAAAAGATCAAGAAAGGCCAAGTGTTTCAACGTATTACAAAATTTAGAAAGCCCGTCAAAAGTGAAAAGTGGTTAATTTTGATGAAATTGAACAGTTAGCCTTACTAAAAAAATTTTTTACTCAAATTAATTCTCTAGTTTAGGTATAAACAAACAATATATTTGTAGCATACAATGAAGAAAATTTTCAATTATTCCTTGTGCCAAACACAGTTTTGTTGTTGTTGGGACAGTTCATCAGTTCTCCCTTTCCTTGTCTCATAGTTATTTTAATAAATGTCAACATTTGTGGAAAGCAAAACTAGCAGTGATTACTAGGGCCATTTAGAGTAATAAAATCCATTCTTTTTCTTTGCTTCAAGAAGCTATGCAACAAAATTTGAAACAAAAATCGCACCACTATAATGTCTATAACAAAAGCTATGAAGTCATATTTTCCATGTTACGTCATAAAGTCATATTTTGCATATTTCCAACCTAGTTCAATAAGGAAACCATTAAGATAATTTCAAAGTGTCAGGTGAAACTGCTATATCATTAGGTCTAAACTGCATCCTGCAAACTGAACCCACTTGGGCATTTGCAAATGTTGGCAATGACGTACTGTAGGTGAACAAAGTTATTTGGATTAGATGCAATGCACTGCCTAAAAACATATGTTCTTGCTGCCCTAAAGAAATCAACCAATGTCCATGCATGTTTTCAATTTGCTTCAAACAATCATGTTTATTGTTTTGAGCTGTTTATTTCAGTTGGGCTCCAACAAACCGACCATGATGCTGCCATCGCTTATGCTTATTTTCGCTGGTAATGATTCTTTGTACAGAATTTGTACATTCTAAATCAATCATTTTGTTGGAAGTGGCTACGGAACCACCCATGGATCTTCTTATTTTAAAACTTATTGCACTGTACCGCCTTGCATGATGCGGTTCGAATAAAGCGATGTAAAATTCACCAGTGCTCTTGCGGAGTTGTCCTAAATGTGTGCTGTTCCTCTTCTTTAGAAGGAAACTGCCACAGTGGTCAGTTTGTCACTCAAGTGCCATCATCCTAGTAGCGTAACAGGTAAGTTTCAAGTCTGCGATGCCAGTGGTTGTGGGTTCGACTCTCACCTTCACGCCTGATGTTTCCGAAGTAGTGACTGCTTGCACGTTTCAATTTGTGGGACCAGTTTTTCTTTACTTTTCAAAAACTTTCCAAACTTTTGCTTCAGGGGTTAGCATTAGGTTAGCTTCACATTAGTTTAGCTTAGTGTTATGTTAGCATTAGGTTAGTGTTAGGCAGGGTTCCCACTCATTTCAAAAATCATTTTCCATACTTTTACAATACCTTTTCAATACCAAATTTAAAAATTCAATACCATTACTTGTCTTCATCTTTCGACATTCTTTCATGAAACTCAATTTTACACATTGCATAACACTCCATAAATAATGAAGTGCTTTGCCTTCAGGAAAATTCTACTCAAGACACTTGAATTTTTTTTTCCATTTAGATGTACATTTTGGCAAAATTCAATACTTCTTTCTTCAAGGTCTTAAAAACCAATTTTGAATTCAATACTTTTAATACCACGTGGGAACCCTGGTTAGGTTAGGGTTAGCATTAGGTAAGCATTAAGGCTACAGAGGGTTAGGTTTACCTTTTGCGTTTACTATGTTCCTACCAAGCCTACTGCATTCTCCTCATGCGTTACTGTCACGTTAGTCATTACAAGAGGTGGTCGAATAAGTTTTCAAATTTAAAGATCCATGGGCAGCTCTGCAGCCACTACCCATTTTGTTTGGTCATTTAAAGTCATATTTTCTGAAAAATAAAGTCATAGGCTACTCATAGGCTATTAATTACCAAGATTTTGGGTCATTAACAACAGCCAAAAGTTATTACCCCTACTAATCAAAGACAACAAAACAATCTTTGGCCTGGCAGCAAGCTTCTGATGAAGAATCTGCCTGTTTTCTGCTTTCATACTTCTGCGTTTATTTCTATTTTTCCATATAGTTCCTGCGATTTCCATAGTTGTGAGCCAGAAAGATGGCAGCAAGTAAATCGATCACAGTTGATTTCACAGGGGAGGGAAACTAGTTTTGTGTTTTCAAACGCATCTTCAGTCCTTATTATTATTCAAATAGAAACTTTATGCAAAGAAAAAAAAACGTAGAGTAGCATTCATTTTTCGATAGATAGGCCAGTGAAAAAATTGTTGAGTAGGCTAGTATTGTATTCTAATTGCTCTGAAAAAATGAGAGAATAAACACACTTTCAGGTCGAGGACAGGCTAAACTGCTTCGTTAAATGGTAATGCACTGAGTGAAACCGCTAAAAATCTTCCGATTGCCGCTGGGCGGATCATACACCACAGTCGCAGGTGCAAAACGGGTAATGCCCAGCCAAGACAGAAAGCTGACGAAATCCGTGATCATTACAACCCATGCGTAAAAACCGTACACCTGACGATGCGGATGCGGCCACATGGCACATGTTCGTCATTCATTTTCTCCAGCCAAGAATTAATCAACCATAAAGTTTTCAATTTTAACTTCACTTTTCTCTATTCCCAAAAGGTCTATTTATTTTGGACGAAAAAATTCATCTAATTGTACTGAACAGCGCCAGTGAAGCATTAAGTAACACTGAGATCTGAGTCTGAGTTGACCTGAATGTAACCTCCACGCAGCGTGGGGTCAAGAGTGTTGCACAAACCAAAGCATTCAAAAGTAGATAGAATTGATTTCTTCAGATCCAATTCCTTAAATACAAAATTTTTTCGAAATTGCGTGACTTGACCGAATCGAGTTCGGGTCAAGTCACAAAAATAACAAGTCACCTTGGGTCATTGTAAAGCTTGAGTGAGTGTAAACGTAGAGCAATTTCCAGTAACAGATATATGTCATCCAGTGTGGCAGTTTCCGTAAACTGATTTGGCCGTTGAGGCATTAAATGGCATCCGTAAGAGCTCGAACTAATGATTTTAACAAGTAATTCTCAACGTGGTCCAGGTGGACCACCTGGAATTTGTGGCGGCAGGTAGATGACGTCACATGTAAATAAATAGTCACCACTAGATTGTGCCCACAAGTTACAAGTCACTGTGATAGACACCACAAGCGAATAATCGTAGTTCACTTATCCCTATATAATGATAGTGCAACCTAGTAGTAGAGTGAACTCGTCGAGGGAACTCTATTGCTGTTGGTTGCTTTCCTGTTGGTTAATGCCCCGAATTGCCATCTTTCTCTTGTGCTTACCTCAGTTCAAGGCGATGCAGTCAACTGTAACAAATGGCGTCCGATAAGGGACCTGAGAGAAAGGCCATAAGCCCCTCTCAGCAACATCCTCCGTTGAAGATCGTCTTGAATCAAAGGGTAAGGGTCGAACTTGTGAACTGAGAGTTAAAGTATGGATGATAGGTGATAGAACTTCAAGCTAATGGAGAGAGAAGTGATGTGCGGCAGGTAGATGCGTCACATGTAAATAAATGGTCACCGCTAGATGGTGCCCATAAGTTACAAGTCACTGTGATAGACACCACAAGCGAATTACCGTAGTTCACTTATCCCTATATAATGACAGTGCAACCTAGTAGTAGAAGAGGGAACTCTATTGCTGCTGGTTGCTTTCCTGTTAGTTGATGCCCCAAATTGCCATCTTTCTCTTGTGCTTACCTCAGTTCAAGGCGAAGCAGTCAACTGAAACAAATTTCTAGTGGTTGACGGAGAGTTCCACAAATTCTTGATAATGAGTTCCTGAAAATTGTGAACTTTACTTTAAGTTAGGACCATATTTTAGGTTTACTGCACAATAAATAATATAGGACCATATTTTAGGTCATTGTAGTTTTTAGGCAGCATAGCAAAGTGGTCCATCGGGTATTTTTTACAAAAAGTTGGTCCATGGGCCAAAAAAGGTTGAGAACCACTGGAAGCTTAATGATCGTGTTATAGCCTAGATATTAGATCTTAGCCACTGCCCATTTTGTTTGGTATTTAAAGTCATATTTTCTGAAAAATGTAATCATACTCATAGGCTATTAATTACCAAGACTTTGGGTCATAAAAAACAGCCATAGTTAGATTGTGAGCACCGCCGTGCTCATCGTCGCACACGACGGGATAAGCCTTGATAATGATTAGATCTCAGATGATATTTAGTCTGTGTACAGTGTTGCCCCTTCTGATGTTTTAACATCAGATCTGACATTTTCAGAGAAATTTCTGACATCTGATGTTTTGATAACAAATCTGATGTTGACTGGGCTGTTGTTTTTGTTTACCACATTTCCTCTCATTTCAGGATAAAAATAAATTAGATTCATGATATTTAAGTCTTTTCAATCAGTCTCTCCCCTCGTGTGTGTTTCTTTATCGTCCCAAGCTGAAGAAGCTCTTTTTGCTGCATTGACAATAACATTTTTGATTATGCATCAGAGATGAGCACGGATCAGGACTGGATCGGACTGGATCAGGACTGCAATTTTTTTCAAAATTGGCGGATCAGGACTGGATCGGACTGAGAAAATATTTGTTGTTTTAATGTGATTATTTTGAAAATATCAAAAATGTTGGTTGTGATCATATTTCACAGGTTTGCTGAATGGTAGTGTATATTTTGGCATCAAATGCAAAAACTCTGCTGGGAATATTTTGCAATTCGAACTGTATCCACCGTTGTTCACACAACGTTGAGTTTTAGTAGCAACGTGAACATAGTTGAGTGCTTAGTGTCTATGCCTGCTGTGCGATTGTTCGTTGGTTCTGCTCTCACCATTTCCTTTGACTTAGCTTGTAGAGGTTACACCGTTGATAGGAGTGCTTTTAATGTACTTTTTCAAAAGTTTAGAGTCTACATTAAGGGTGTATGTCAGTGTTCCCTCTAAGGTGTGCAACTGCGCAAATGCGCAGTACCACCAAACAATTTGCGCAGTGCTATATCATCCTCGCGCAATTGCAACATTCCAAATTAAATACTGTATGCATATCGCTTAGCTCGATTGAAACGCTTCACTGATTACGCATCTGCATGGGTTTAGGTTTTGGGTTTAGGTTTTGGGTTTAGGTTTTGGGTTTAGGTTTTGGGTTTAGGTTTTGGGTTTAGGTTTTGGGTTTAGGTTTTGGG
>JGI24021J15306_10004446_pt1 | contig 16301 bp, 6 predicted proteins | sample Ectturendosymbi1_FD_15306 | JGI IMG/M metagenome (IMG submission 15306) | reverse complement strand
CCTGCCAGCAACCGCCGATAGCTCCGGGCTGGCGTTTGTGAGATTACATCAAGCACGGCTGTCATTCAGTTATCGGCTTGACCACCGGGAGCGATCGGGATCGCGTTTAGCTTGCGTGGCGTTTGGCGTAGCAAACACTGCATTTGAATCTGGGCACAAATCACAAATTGTTGCTACGTTAGACTCGTGGGCACGGAAGAAGTGCATCACATTAGGCCGACCGAAAGCAATAAACGCTTCAGCACATAATTGGATTCGTTGCTGCGGTTTCCTGTAATACGTCGATGACGAAATGCTATTCTACAGGAACAAACGCCCGTCAACCTCAAGTGCTCGTCCAGAACTTCCGTAAAAATTTTCGGCCATTGTCTGGTGCGGTTTAGAAAAGTGTCAGGTGTTCGAAAACGCGAATCTCATCTTCCAATTGTCGGAAGTGCGCAGTATGGCATCAAGATACTACAGGCAATAGTAAACGACCTGCAGGTTTTGTTTTCGTCGAAACCGCACACCTTTTTAATAAAGCAGACTTTGCTGCTGTCGAGAAGACGTTGTTGAGGCTACAGCTGTGCAGTGTCTGCACGCAAGTCGCGAGGATGACAGTGGGCGGCGAAACAGTAACGGTCGTGAACCAGCGAAGTGTTTTCCGACGAAGACTATTCTGTTTGTATGCCCGTTCAAGCGGAACTTCCCGCTGGTGGCCCCAGGTTAGTTCCGTTAATTTTCGCCGCACCCCACTTCGGCACAATGCGTTTGAGCTGACTCCAAGACCTTGTTTTCAAAACAGGATCAACATTTTCCGCAGGTTGCCAGTAGCAACGTTTGAAAGCAAATAGAAACCTACCTGCGCGCTGCAGAAAGGTCATACTTGTGCGCATTCGCAATTTATACATCCAGGCATTCAGAGTCACAGATTTTTTTAATCAAGTTGTCAACAAGGAAATTTATTGACTCAACAGAGGAACCATGCAACGAATGAAAATATTTAATATTTGTAAGCGAGAATTGTTTGAATAATTCATAGACGCCAGTCACCAGGTGGTGTTGAACCCAAGTATGTTGTAGAGTATAGAAAACGTAAAACTCACCGTTATAAAATACTACGATCGACAAAAGTAACGCGCTTATGCGTTTTTTCGAGCAATGGCACTTAAAATCAGGTTCAAATATGTTGGAAGTGCGGCGTGATTCAAAGCTACCCTTATTTTGTAACATTTATCAAACAAGGACAGACAAGCCATAGTCATTCTATTATCCTTCGTAAGTCCTCATTTCTCAAGTCATCCGCTCATGACGATACAGACGTAATGCAAGCGAAATAACTTAGTGCAGTAGGTAATGCTTCAGAATTTCAGATCACAAGCATGTCATACGCAAAGCAATTCTAGCGTAGCATCAACGGCAAATATCTCATAATTCGCTGAACAATAGCTTCAAAAACATTTTTTAAATTGTAGGGACTACTAAACCGACCAGCAGTGCTTTTCAAAGTACGTATTTTTGAGTAAGTTACGTTTTTTCGGCAAATAAGTCTACAATTTTAGAAAGTGTTTAGAGCGTTTTCAAAACTTGTAAAAATCCTATAAATTGTTTCTCACGGTGAAATAAAAAATTATCAATAGTCTTGCGCAAATGCGCTAAAAACGCGAAGAAAAGTCTGCAAATGGTTATTTTTTGCTTTTTTACCTTGAACAAGTAGCCTTTGCGGAAGACCAACCAACATAATCAAATTGGGCACAATAAGTTAATTATAGCAAGATTTGCAAAATGGCAACTTATCATTTCCTTATACTTTGTCAACTATTACCTCACAAAGCACTCAGTTGGTGATCTTAAGTCATGGCATCCGCTTCAATCACGACAAAACTTTGTCTTGCGTGCAGGTTGGACAGAAATCTGCATGAGCGCACGCGCATCACCTACGCCGCAAAAGTGAATGGGGGCATGACGCCAGGTAAACCAGGTAAAAACGGATGTGCGTTAAGCCAAACTTGACTATCTTCGACAGATGCCTCGGTCGCTTTGTCTTCAACCATTGACCACAACAAGTTGCATTCGCATCCTGACCGTAACAGCCATACGAATCCATCGTGCTTGACGCAACAAACTGTGTTCACAGTGGTCAAGCATCGTTTTGATCATGTCAATTGCGATGGCATTCGAGAGAAAAATCAGCTTACTAATTCTTTGGCATCTTTTGAGAGTTATCTCATAACTACCGAAGCCTTAGATTTGCAGCGAAGAGGAGCTAAGGCTTGTTTCTGCCAACGGTCCTGCACCTTAATGAACTACAATGGCAAAAAAAAGATTTGTTGAATCATTACTGTCACAGGCAAACGTACGCCCGATTTTTTTTTTAACTCTTCAACACATTTTAAACCTGAAACGGCAATGCCTTCGCGATAGAAAGTTATACAGCAACGAAAGCCTCGTCATACATCTTTCCCGAAGATACCGCAGTGATGATACGTGAAGTGGATTCATCTTTAACAACATATTTATGCAAGCATGCTTAAAAGAGCGAGGGATCTTCGCGTCATGATTCGCCGCATTGTAGTTACCAGCAGAACGTACTTCGAAACAAGCGAACATTGTACCGCAGCCGAACAACACAGTCCGTCAGCTGCAAGCGAAAACGTCCTCCGCACCACAGCGGCCGCAACTGGAACCGATGGGTGCAATTAATAAGCGACAAAATCGAATCACACAGACTCCCCGCGACGACGATGGCGAGAAGGCGTTTTACGAAATCTGAGGTTCGGCAAAGGATCGTCTACCTCCATCTCATCGGGCATCCAGCGAAGTGCATGGGAGGAAAGTTACAAAGCGTTCCTCCAGCGAGCGGTTTGCTTTTCTGGCTTTGCGGTAACCTAATAATTTGCAAACGGATGCTCGCCGGTCTTCTTTCGAACAAACCCAAAAGTGCTATTTTCGCGATAGGATTACACCAGCTCTCAGACCACCACTGGAATGCCAAGTTCACCTTGCTTTTCTCAACTGGTTTGAATTGCTTACACCCACGAAAAGGTTCCCGTTTGAATTCGGTTTGGCCAATTTGTCTCTGCGAGAAGGTTTTTAACAAAACCTCCAACGGCTGCCTGCGACCTGACATTCAACGAAAAGTCATCACTTCTTTTGCAAGTTTTGTAATTAAAACCTACTCCAGCTTCAAAAAAACGTTCACAACATGGGTCGGAGAAAAGAATTCATCCAGGACTGCAAAACTGTTCGTTATTCTGTTTGTCATCGACCTTACAATTTTACAACGTTTTTAGATTTCGTTTTTATACACATTTTTGTAGAATGTCCAGTTTGACGAGACCAAAGCGCAAAACCCTTAGCGGAAAGACGTTGCTAAGATCATGCCAAAAACGCGGGCAACACTTTCGGCCGCGTGTCGTCCGTTTCAGGCCCATGTTTACACCATTCATTCCACTTTTGCCTTTTTTGTTATTTCACCCGAACAGAAACATCAACATGAAACTAGTCTCCAGGAAGGCAAGAAAGTGTAACGAACCAACAAAATATTTGGAGCAAATCGGTTTCACGCAACCCATCCTCAATCCTAAAATTTTATTCAAATAGCATAATCTATTATAGAAGATTCTATTTGAAGGACTGAGAATGTGTAGACTTATGCGAAATCGATTTCCTATGAAAAATTGCTGATCGATTGGACTTCGTCGCTTTTGTCGAGACTAGTTACTTGAAAACAGATATCTGCACGTCTGAATCATCGCAAAGTCATGAAAGTAGAGCCCAGTCGCCTGATTCCTCGAAGGCTTCTGGCAAACCTAGAGCTTTTAATTGTCATCTTAACAGGTTTCAGCATTTTACTTCAATCCGGCGGGCGACTCCAACTCATATAAAACTCTGTAAATCTTTGTTCGGACAATGTGGAAAACAGGTTTGTTAAAGAGTATCTAAACAACAAGATGAATTCCTTGGGTGAAGGTAAAAAAAAAATAAAAGTTTGCGATCCAAGTTTCAGTTGAATTCAAAGACTGAAACATTAGTCGAAGTCGAAATTAATTTGAAATACACCAGCGCAATGGTCAATGTTTTTCCGTTGAAAATTACTTGATGTGTAAGAGCTTTATGTTGTACCTGGCAAAAGTACATTTTGTTCGGGCCCCTACCATTTTTCTAGCTCGCTTCAAAAATGAGAAAGCTACACTGAAAGACAATCCATAGTTTCTTCAGTCGTGGACTTTCGACCACGACGAATAATAATTATCTCTGAACAGAACACGTTTTAAATGGCAGCGTTATACTAACACGGGTTGAAATAAACTCAATTCGGCAGAGATTAAAAGGGGAACAGTGTTTGAATCAACTTGTTACGACGCCCTGAAATGTAAAGAATTGTAACCGGAATAACTGTGACGATGGCAATATAAATAGGCAAAGAAATGAGCAACTCACTTTCAACCCACAGCTTCTCGATATTGGTTTCCAAGTGAGCTGTTTTCAGTGCCACGCAGCAAGCTCCGAGAACCAGAATCCCCACGAACACAACGCTTGGGGCCCACTCTTGTATGCTGCACCCCATCCAGAAGAGGAACCGGTGAAGATAGGATCGAAAGCGTAAGGCATACCGGTTGCCTTTCGCCTTGCCCTGTGCGATACCATACAAAAACAGTTGGCATCTATAAAAAAAAACGATGCGTCCGCGTGTGGCAACGGTGCGACAAACAGATGACACATGATTGATTACGTCTTTAGTTTCTTCACACCTCTACCGCGACGTCAGCACACTTGGTAATTCGAGAATGGTCTTTAATTGCACCACTCTTGCCAAGCAGCCGCTTATGTGACGTCTCGTCGCTGTCAGCGGTTTGCCACCCGCGAGGTATGAACTACGTCATTACAATTAAACAAATACAACACGTTCACACGCCTAACCACTTCAGGACACTTTCTTGCAAGTTTTGCAGCCGGATTGTGAAATCGAGAACAAGTCGACCGCAATCCCCCGCAAAGTCACTTGTTATAATGGAGCCCTAGATAATACTTATCAACAGGGCGATCGTTCTGGATTCAAGACAAACCGTTTTCATCAGCCATTTTGGGATTTATGAGTACTCAGCGCGAAAGTAAGCGGGAATCGTTCCGTAACAAAGTTCAGCGCCACACCGCGGCGGTTTTGCGACGGATTGTAGACGGTTATTATAAACATCATGTCGCGTTTCGCGCACCTGAACTAATCGGCATAAATACAAACAGCATTATTCTGGATATAGTCCTTCTCCGCGCCAGCGAATGTAATGCTGTTTGTTTCGCACTGGCAACTTCCGCCCAATCACGATCAGGCTGTCGAAATACCGAATCCAATTGGCTTATCGTTGGCAAAGTTGTATGCTTTTGCTTTACATATACTTTAACGTACTGTCAACACAAACGGGCTGCATATTTGATGGTGCCAATGTGTGAAAGATATCCTCATAGCGCAGCGATTTAGCGAAATATGGTATGTGACGCTTGTGACATTACGTAGGGCAGCAGCGTAGTAAGCCGAGTGGGTGGTCTGCACGGATACGCCTTTAGGCGATGCTTCCAGACCACAAACCGTCGTGATGCCATGGCGGAACGCAGATGGCAACGAAGGACGGTTGCATTAGCGGATACCGCGGTGAAGGCGTTTTAAATTGCACTTAACGCCATCTTGCTGTGAACCGCGACATGCAGGCAACCCAAGTGAAAATTGGTTTTCTGTTCATAAAAGCAAAAAGTTCTTCATTTGCACCGGACCAGAGCTAAAAAGTTGTTTTTGTCTCATCTGTTTTTCTGGCACGCGTCGACGGTCCAATCCAAAGAGGAACGGCGCAACTTCAGCATACTCAATGGGCAATTGCGCTAAACGAGAACAGTTACCACGTCTCAAGAACGCAGGATAACGACGGTCACGAATAACAGGCTATTTTTCCGCGCCAGTCCCAGCATATAGGGCCTGCCGCAGTTATGTGGTCACGCCATGGGTCGAAGATGGGAAGTCGGCGGCCTTTTCGCATTCCGCAGACGATCTGGCCCTAAGCCTTGTCAAGGTCGCATTTGTGAGGGGAGCTACACATCTTAAACTCCGTAAATCTGTCGTCGCGTGCGGGCGAAACGAGGATGAAGCGAGTTGAAGAAGTCCCTGCACCTGTACAAGTCGAGCCGATGCTAGTCTTGAGTTGATGGAAACGGTTTAGCGAAGCCCTTCACGAAACATGATCACATGAACTTTTTCGCACATTTTCCTCGCAATAGCAATGTTTCCACAAGCGACAGGAAACCCGAATGCGGGGGGTATGAATAGCAACATGTTATACACGGACGCCATCAGAGAAGCTTAACAGTCAACACGCTCTGTAGAAATTATTTTGACACAAATGCAAATAGGAAAGTTGCTCGTCTGCGCGAAAAGCATTCCTTGAAGGACCGCTAGCACAGGTACCAGCCACTTGAAGCAGTGTCATGAACCACTCGGTGTCGTGCATCTGAACTGTCACGAGACGAAAAGGATGCAAAGTCAATGTCACCTCAAGTGTTTTTGTCAAATGTTAACTTTAAACCTTGTCCCAGTTCGGAAGCACGGTGTTTTGTGTTTCGCCGGGGTTGAATTCATGCCAAGATAGCTGTAGCCCTAGCACGTGCACCACCTGGAAGATAATCGCATACAAGCGGATTACCATGTAAACTTCGCGCTTGTCATCCACCAAATCCTGACATGAAATTTATCTGGTCAGTCAAAATGGCAGAAACATTTTAATATCATTACCTAAATCACTTCCGAACTTTTGACGCTTGTGGTAAAAGTGTAGATTAAAAGAGCCATTTAAATTCCTATTCAGGCAACATCGGCTTCTTTTCGATATATTTCCCCGCTAATGTCAAACTTGAATGCAATCGATCATCAGAGCAGACAATAAGCGAAAGGATGGTTCGCAGCTTACAGCGGACATTGAGCGAGAGGATGGTTAACAGGTGAAAAATAATCGGCTGAGCGCTCGTAATTGCGGCTGAGTGCTCATGGTGTTACAACCGAAAAACTTCCGTCACGTCTTTCGCGAAAAGATTCATGTGCCAGCTTCGACGGGAGCTCGTAAATAACTTGCGTATTTCGTTTTCATGCAATTGAACATTTTGCTCACATATGAGATTCGAATATTATTATTACTAGCAAGGTGGTTAAAACCAACACTGGTATGATTGCTACTTGGCAGTTTCTAACATTTTGAAGTCAGCATGAGTTTAGCCTGGCTCCCTGAAAAGTACATTCATTGTGCCGCTTCCTTGCCTTTTAGAGGGTGAAGTTCTACGCAAATTCACCTTTGAAATCTTATCGTTTACTCTCAGCCAAGGCGTTGAACGTTGCATCCATTTTAAACTCTACTCTGAGGAAAAGCAGCGCGCATCAAAGTCACGCTCCGAGTGGCAAAAACTTTGGGGCAACCGGCCGACACAAGACTTATCAAAATGACGGACATTCTGATATGCGACGCAAATCGGGATTTGAGAATTTCAAAATTCATGTCTAATGCGTCGATGGCCTGCCTTGTCAAGGTCATAGACAGGTAAGTCCACGTCAAGTTTTCTCGTGAAAAAACATTTTGCCGTCGTCTCTGAAAAGTAACTTCACAACAGACGCTTTCGCGATATGATTTATACGACCAGGGGAGTGCGAGCTGAAATGTTTTAGACTCACGAAAGAGCTCACTTGAAAAGAACCGATTTTACAGTAAACGGTTCAAAACGCGTTCGATGAGTCGTAGTCCGTGTTGTTTATCATGCAAGCACCAGACGTGGTTTAGGCAGCAGCGTCGTTTCACGCAATTCTCGCTCATCAGTCGAAGGCGATTGCGGTAATTACACTTTCTACAAATTTTGGAATACTTATTTACTTCCGAAAGTCGAAATTTTCCAAGCGTTTGCAAAAGCAAGAAAAAGACGACAGGTACTTACTAAATTGCAGTAAAGGCGATCCACACTGTTCGAATTTAACTTGTCACTGACCTGTTCAATTCGGGACAAGGCGAATTTTGCGTCACACCAACTTGGCCTGCTGAGTAAATCCAAGTCGTTACGCAGACGCTGCCTGAAGTCTGAGCAGTCGCCAAGATGTCTTTCTTCTTGACACGACACAGGAGGGTCACGCCTGGGAGTCACGCAACCGTATTCAGCTTGACTATTTGCCCGAGCGTTACTGGAAAAACCATTCTCGCAGGTATGTCCCGTATGTGAAAAATCTCTCGCATCTCTTGAAGCTGCGGAGGAAAATTCAGACGTGGCTGTTCTATGATCGCACGGCTGATTATTGTGCACATCCGCAAAGTGCACGCGTGAGGTATTGGTCATGGCAGAAGCTCGAACCCACGGGTCGGCGATTGTTTTCGACAAGCTTGAAGAACTATCAGTGGAGCGACGGTGTTCATCGACTTGCTCGGGATGTTGCATGTGGTCAGTTGAGGGTACAACCTCATGCTTCTCAACGATCTCGTCAACCTGGTTAGTTTCATCCATTTCAAAGTCTTGCGATTCAAACGATGAGCGGAAGTCGAAAGACGTGCCCGATTTACTGCCGGTGAACTTGTGAGGCTTCGTTTTCGACGTCCTGCTACGACTTTTCCTGGTCTTTTCTCGCGTTGATACCTTTTCAAACGCGGCAAAGTCTTCTTCTGCCGACAGTTTCGATAAGCTGTCTGAACTGCTGACCAGTTGCCATGCAGATCCGGAAGACGAAGAACTACTGCTAAACTCTGGATCTTGTTTACTATCTGAAAATTTTCGCCTTGTAGGTATAGGGGATCTCGAATTTTTACGGCCAGACAGATCGCCAACAATGCTTTCGCGTCGCTGCCTAACTTGCTTCAGAGGAGCAGCGTCTGCATTCGAAATAACTCGAATAATGCCATTTTCTTCACCGGAAGTGGCCATCCTTTCTACGTCATCAATCAAAGAAACTTTTGATTGGCTTTCGATACGTGGCGTGATGTTCTCAGGATCTTCCGAATCGTGCTTCCACGAATGGCGGTGGTCGTTTTTTTGTGATATCACACAACGCGGACGAGGTTGGTTGGCATAAGAAAAAGTTTGACCACTCAGAGTTGTTGCGGCTGCATGCCTGTTGACATCGTCATTAGGCAAAACTTCGTTTGGTTTGTTTACTTCCATGTTGAGTGGCACTATTAAACCATGGCCGCCGTAATGCACTTGTATAGATATAAAGTGAGTGGCTTGTACTCATCATAGGCAGCCAACCTGGTCACGTAAGCTGTATCCCAGTTGACAACGTAGGACATCACACGATAGCAGAAACACGCAATAAATTATTAGCCAACTGAATTTAGGTAAGTTCATATCATGCACACCTGAGCGAATAATGCTTGTCGGAAAAAGGAACTCGTTAGATGCACTGTAACACACCCAATTGAACTTGCATTCGCAAATTATTTGCTGATATGCGTCGCATAACTACCAGTAATTGGCGTCTTGGGCGATTCGATTTACAGTGAAATCCACAGCAAATATTACGTATGCACCATGTCATACTGTGTTCTATCTTACAATATGTACATGGTATTTCTTACAGTACGAGCCGAAATAGTTTTCGGCTACTTACGCAGTTCCAGGCCGTTTGGGAGACATTACAGAAACATACTCTTGCTTTTATCATGGCAGACTGTTGGCAACCTTTTACCAGCAATACTCGTCTTGGCAAAACATTTCATCACCGAACTCGCGAACTGAACGCCAGTAAATGCATGGAAACGTCCCACACCACTGATCACTACTGCTTACAATTTCGGTCCACACTTTTCCAGCATTTTTAACGGGAGCACCACTGCTGCACATTAGTTCTTAGCCCCTAAATTTCCGTGAAAGTATAAATTTTCTTGTTTGCATGTATAAGTGTCTAAAATAACGTATTTCTTGCGTAAAGTAAGCTTTAAACCCAATTTTATCAATGATAACATATGTCGCAGTTGTGAAATTATGTTGTTCAAAACAGTAGCCCTGTACCTTGGATCATCGTAATGACGTAAGGGCTTCAAAACAGGCTTAAATCACGCCAAATCGCTCGCAGTGATTGGAAGCGCCACTGAAAAAGCAATATGCCTACGATCTGACGGGGTTCCCATGCCGCTCGCAGCGCAGCAGCGGGAGATGGCAGCGTCGCATTTTCGTGAGGCGGTGAAGGTGGGCCGCCACTTGCGCCGCGAGCTATATCGCCGTCAAGGCAAGTTGAAAGTTTGTTGCGCTTACGGTGGCGCGGCTGACAAAAACTGTGCCTCTTGGTATCAGACGAAGCAGGTTTGATTGAAAGTAACTGCTTAATAGTTTCTCCGGACAATGGGAGTTGCCTTTCTTCAGACTAGGGCACTTGTTTACATATAAGTGCAAGAATGTTTTGCATTTACTTAAAACTAGAGCGCATTTAATTGCCCTAGCTTTGTTTTTCTGTGCTAGACCAACTTCGTTTGTCTAGTTCAACAAACACTATAACTGTTGCCCTTTACTGCGATCTCACATTTATTTTGCCTAACAGGGTCTCACATCAGATTGCTGCTGTCAAGCATTATCATCAGCTCTGGTGGACGACTTAGCTTGGTTGAGTTTAACTTTCAGCTTTAATATTTAAACAAACCCGAGACACCGCGTGCTCCCAACTAAGCTGGGAAATCGGGGGTGGCTTTCTGTGTCCTCGGAATCAAAGGCTCTTTCGACTCTAGCCTTAACAGACAATTCAACACGCCGCACAACAAACAATGCAGCACGTAATAAGTCACTAAATGCCGATAAGATGGCTAGCTTCTCATTGTCCTTACTTATCGCTTGTTGAATTTTCAAAGAACAACGCTCACACTCAATGACGCAAATAATCCCTGAGCGGCACACTGCTGAGTCGAGCTTATAATACAATATTCCGTGACAGCTCAGCCACTGGTCTGGTCTTCTACAAGGTCTGTCAAATAATGGAGTCAGCCAAGCGAAGTAAGCCAGAGTTTTTTGTTGCGCGAACCTGCTGTGCGCCAGGTTACTATGACTAAGTAAGAGCGCTGCGCTCAAGGATAAAGTTAAAAGAAAATGAATGACCGCTTGCAGCAGTAGAGTACCGCGTGTGGCAACAAATAAACCTGATGATCTCTGCAAACCACCTGCGCGATTGCAGATATGAACCGTGCGTTCTTCCAGCACACGTTGACAATAGAGAAGCCATCACGTAGTCTGCGACAAGTGCAATAGAAAACTAACTGTCACTGCTTATTTCATCGCCGAAATGCCATAAAAGACAAAAAACGCTTTTATGACGTTATGTGATCTGCAGTGTGTAATGTCTCAGCCTTCCAGTCATGTTGACAGTGACCTTAGTTTTGAAGTACAGCCATGCCAGCTAAGTGATAAAAGCAGTCCCGGCCTTACGAGTGTAGGGACCGGAAAAAGGTTTAAGTTTTTGAACCCTTAAACTTTATCTTTTAGACACCTAAGAGGCAAAGTTGTTGCTAATGGGGGGCCCGGGGTGTCGGCCGTTTGCATTTGCAATCGGTGCACCATGCTAGAAAAGTAATGCCTTCATATTTAGTCTTAGGCTGGTTGTAATAGTTCTTTTTTCCGTTTTGCGGCACCACATCCACTAAATCCTGAAAAAATCCACGCGGTTTTTAGTTTGCCTGATTGTCTTGTTAAATAATATGTTTATCCAGCATGATTTTCCAGAAATTGCTATAGAAGCCGTCGGTGTTTGCGTAACAGGTACAATACATTTCCTTTCAGATTTCAAAAGGTTAGGTAGGGGAGCCGCATGCTTCAAATATTTTTATGAGGTCATCTGTAGCCAGCAAAAGGTTAGAAACTACCGCGTCTAAGTTGTGCGACTACACGCCAGCACAGATCTTATTGATACGCTTTGTAGTAGTTTTTAATGGTCGCTCAGCGCCTAGATTTAGGCCCGGTATCGGCTGTTATCTAATTTTCCTAGTCTAGTACAGAGTCATACTCTTCATCTATCTTTTTTTCCAATCACACAGAAAAAAGCTGATATACGGCAACTCTGGTGAGTTGCATTGAATCGTGGATTAAAGAGTTGGAAAATCTGATAACCAAAACAAAGGATATATCTTAGTGTCAGTCCATGACAATATTCCTGGTGAGAAAGAAATTGTTTTTAGCTGATTTGTTTGTCGGAAGCGCTGATGAGACAAAAGCTACACATCTCAGTTCGCTTCAACGCAGAAGCTGTAAAGCAGCGTTCTCCACGCACTAAATACGCTACGCTTCAATGAACACGCGTTGCGTAACCAAGCTTTCGGGATTTTCCCTTGTCGCAGTCACATCTTGGAAGAATTGACTCGAGCCCTGTGCTTCTATTCTCTACCGTAAACGACAAAGCATGCTTCTACTGTCTATCTTAAGGACAAAGCACGACAGTTTCATATAGTCAACTCAACAGTTCTCAACTGGGACGAAACGGTAATGTTATTACTATCATACTTGCTGTGCATCTCTAGTAGCCCATGATGATTTACTACTCTGCAGCGCATTTGTAACTCCAGCTTGCCACTTACTCCGCACAAGGTGATTACTTGACTCAAGTCCAGAGGCCCCTACATCAGAGAGGTGTAGATGATGCATGGCGCTTTGAACGTACAATCAAGGATGATTGTTGTGTATTGTAACGAAAACGTACGGCCAAACAGTGATGGTAGGGCCGCCTAATCGGTCAGTTTAAGCATGGCCTGTCTGTGACACGGTTTTTAGAGGCAGGACAAAGGAACAAATAAAAGTTTTATATTTAGTCACACCTGATTGAACCCTACATCAAAACCACACGGTCAATGGCTTTACCATCTCTGTGTATTCATTTTTGTTTTTGCCTCTGTTTCTGACTCTTGAAATGCTGTTACACGCGTTTAGGGTGTTTGTGACGTGGAATCGTCCCTCTGGAAAGGTTGATGTTCAATTTGTGCAGCAACGATGTTAGTCTATTTTTCGGTATCTATTTTGGACTTCAAAGTGGCAAGTAGCAAACACCTGAAGGCTGCAATTTGCCAAACGACACCAAGTCTCTCTGGGGCTGGCCCAGCTTGATGCGAACAAAGCACTTTTGAAAAAAAATAACTTTTTCAACTCACATTACCTTTCCCTGCAAAGAGAATGTCAAAACTTCAGGCATATACTCTCTTTCTAACAGTCTGATAAGGCATACGGTGTATATCCGCGCATACCTTCCAATACACCATTTGGTGAATAGTGTGTAAGTGAAGACTTTCACGAATTATCACCTTTCTCAGACGATTCCGCAGATGTTCTTTAGTTTGTCATTGACGCTTTCACTGTACTTCTAAAACGTCAGGTCTTCGCTGTATTTTGTATGACTTCAGCGAAATCGTAAGGACAACCACGCGACTCGTGGTGATTCTTCGAACAAATACTCTTTGTGCTCATGCGCCGTACGACAAGTACCTGATATGATCCGGTCTCCGTTGGAGGTGCCGGACCAATATTTAATTCTGACATAAACTTATAAATAGAAACACGCCAAGTCTTTCTTAGGTTATAATTTTTCAATCTATGGAATGACTTCAAGCGTGCAATGAAAGGTGTTGTATAAGAAGGTCACAGTTCGCAAAAACAACAATCAGCAGTGTTACAAGTAAGATGACCGCTAGCATCGTTAGTGAGTAGCCCTCATGCTGCCGTGTTTGTTACCGTTGAATACTTTTTCCAATGCTTTGCTTCTCATAAAATGTCTGAGACCCTTAAACTGGTGCAGACATATTATGCTCCCTCTTATACGTTTCCTTGAGCGGCGTTTGAATACTCGAAATACTACGAGGCATAGTAGCTGCTGTCGAAACCGGTATTGTCAGCATGCTGATCGAATGAAAAGGCAACACATCAACGCAACCGATTCAATCCCTGTAAAAATATTGTAGGCGTACTTTCAGGAAACCGCCAACAAGACCTTGGCGCATTACGTGCAAGGCCCATACTATCGGTAGCCAAAAGTTTGGGCTGGGCGTTTTCCATGTGTGATACGATGAATTCTTTCAGAACCTGAGGACCAACGTCTGGTCACAATACCTTTGTATTACATGACCGCTTTGCAGAAAAAAATCTAACAAGCTCGTAAGAAGCTACACTGTGCATACGTCCTCGACAACCTGGCTAATACTTATCGGATCAGTGGGTGAACTTTTGAAAACACTTAACTGGAGTCAGTTAAAGTGCAGACAAGCAGTGATTTGCTCTTTCAAAATTTGAACAAAGGGTGTAGATCAGGGGTGCAAACGTGCGGTCTTCGATAAAAATTTATGTGGCTGTGAATATGTAATTTAAATTTTAAGTTATGGCGGCCATGTATTAATAAAAACTCTTCTTCTACTGCATGAAGATAATTAGTACATAAACGGCCAAACAGACGTGTGGAAGCAGGCTAGGCTTAGTGTGCGGAAGCAGAACAGAAGCAATTCAAAAGAACAAAATTACCCTGAACTCACTGGCGACCGTAATTCATAAGAATAAACGTAATGCGGCCGGCAATAGCGAAAAGGTTGTTCACCCCTGGTGTAGATCATTGTTTGCCAACCTTTTGCGTCACACACCCCACTTTAATTTTCAAAAAAATCGCACTACCCATAACGAATCATTACATAGCTACATTTCCAAAATACTGAAAAGGGTCATCCAACTGATTTCGGGCGCAATGGCATTCAAGAGTGGTGCAGTAGGCTTTAACCTTTGTCATAGCAGTCTTTTTTAGTCAATTAAAACGTTTCTTTTAATGATATTGTTTTTGAATATGTTTGTTATTTTTACTGATGAAAGTGATCACATATTGATCTATTAAATGTGAACCCACATACGCCACCAAAATATTGCCACCCACCACCGATGGGGTGTGGACCCAACTTTGAGAACACTACTATAGGTTGATAGACATGGTTGATACACCATGTCTATTTCTAAGAGTTGCAGCCATTTTGAAAACTTTATTGGGACATATTGTTGCAGCTACTTCAGAGAAAAGTGCTTATAATTTGCTTTGCGTGATTTTTTGTCTTTGTAGGAAAATATTTCAGTTTTAAAGTGCAAAGTATGAAATCTCAAGAACGCCGAACCTTCAATGCTTTTTCTATTTTGGTTGTGTTTTTGAGAGTCAACAAAAGCAGATATCTTTCAATGGTAGTGGTTGCCTGGAGTTCAGTTTTTATGTTCTTAATAGTCTTTACTGTTTCTGGGAAAGTTTTGCACGAATCGCAGCTGATATAAAAACCACGGCAAGTTTAAGTAAATCAGCTCATATCTTGACTTTGCAGAAAGCCGTTCAAACAAAGGTGATAAACTTCAGAGTTTGAAAATGTGCAATAGTTACTTTTTTTGCTACAACATGCTAACATAGCAAGGTGCCCATTTTTTTCAAAACGTGCCGTTTAGATCCACAAGTAAAACCATTTTTGCTTTCGTGCTAACCAGCGACGTTATGACAGAAATACGTGGGACGTTTCTTCAATCATACAAGAACATCTCACATGAATGATTGTTTCTCTGCCTCAAAAAGTGAGGGTACGTTACTCCCCAGGAATCATCAAATACAAAAAAACAGAAAGACAAAGTTTTCCGGCACCAACACCACTGGATGTAACCCTGCATCAGCCAGCAATTGGAATAGTCTTCGGCATTAAGTTCATGAAGTCACGTTTAATGACTAATGATAATTGGACAAACGCCGATGAATTTTTCATCATACCTGGCTTTTGCCAACGTCACGATTGACGCGCCATTAATTCATGACGAAAACGTGACGCGCCATTAATTCGTTTCTACCCTTGATTTTCGTGCAGTTGGAAGGCCATGTGTTTCTGGTATCCTTTGAAAACGTCAAATCGACTCAAAGTTCTTGGCAAAGACGCACATCAATCAATTTGCATGTCTTATTTATAAATAGTCGATATAAACATGACAAAAAAATGGTAACTTTACGCGTAGCATTTATCTTACTGCATTTTACGACAAGTCGTCAAGATTCGGTAAAATAGTTTCGGCTTCAACCACCTTTGTAAGTGACTTAAAACGATTTGACAACAAAGTTTGTGTGAAATAGAAACTCAAGCTCGACTTTGTTTTGCAACATCCTTGACTTGGACTTGACTCGGTTTTCGAATCAATGACTCGTAGCCATGATTGGCGTTTCTTCACGCTTCAGCAATCACCTTGCTCGACAAGCGACAGTCTCTGCGCTGTACAGCGTGCTTCACCGGACGGGAGCCTTAGAAAGACCACACACAGTGTCCTTGCCTTTTTCTACGACGCTGACGAAGCGC
>JGI24021J15306_10004445_pt1 | contig 16301 bp, 10 predicted proteins | sample Ectturendosymbi1_FD_15306 | JGI IMG/M metagenome (IMG submission 15306) | reverse complement strand
ATTAGATATGTACCTATATTATTGTGCTTTTGTGTTGAAATTTCATTATGAATACATTTAAAAATGTTCATGTACCCCTTGGAGAAGTACCTTTGCGCACTCCAAGGCGTACACTAACCCCCATTTGAGAAACACTGTCTTAATTGTGTTTGTAAAACCTTTTATAATTATAACTTCGAAAAAGTTCGTTATGCAAGAAATTTACTACAATTTATACACTACTAAACTTTTGGTAATGCGAAGCTGTACTGAAGTTACAAGACGAAGTGATCCAACCTCTGAAGAAGCAACACCCCCCACGCCTATGGCCTATGCAGTTAACCAAAAAGAAAACAATATTTATTTCAAGTTTAGAATGCACTAAATCAATTTTATTGTCCAGTAAAATTAATGGAGAGTGTTGGCTTTGCAAGTCCACGATTATTTTTTGAAATAACGAAATTTTTCCCGCTTCTGCAAAGGGATAATTTTTGTATCTTTTTCCCATGCCAATCTCTTGACAATATCGTTGTCACGAGGAATGACGGTAGCACTTTTATTCTACGTTATGCTATTTGATCTATTGACTTGTGTGAACCTTGTATTTCGTCATAAAAATGCAACACACTACTACTACTACACCACTGCAATAATAATGAACACGGGTGCTGAGTTCAAATATTTGGAGTTGAATTTGAGGCCCACCTGTTCTAGACATTAGTCTTTAACTTTGAGACTAGACTAGTTGTATAACAGACAGTAGGGCAGGTTGAAAGTCTGATTAGTCATCAACTGCAGCAAGTCATCGCAGTCGAGTCGTTCTTTATTTTCAAAAATTAATGCAGTAGAAGTTTGTTGGTTACGATACAATATAGCAATGCGAAAGCAAAACACTGCTAACGTGTACTCGCAACTAGACGCCAAAAAGACCCTAAAGTCGTCTAGTCGAGGCGCCCTACAAATTTGTTGAAACAAAGGCAATGCCACAGTGCACAAATACATTCTGAGCATGGCTAACGCAAAAAAAAACAACTGTACAAAGCACATAATTCACAAAAAGAAAAATACAAGCAAATGAAAATATTCATGGAGAAGTCACATTTTACCATTAAAAGCATATAGCTATACATGGTTGGGCAAAAACATATTCATAGTTTAGGAGACGATCCTTGCAATGTTTGTAGAAAGTGATATAGGGCGAGATTTTCAGACTCAGTTCGATTTCTTTCCAGAAGGCAGCCCCTCCATATGAAACACTTTTTTTCATGAATTTGTACAAACTCTTTGCATAAAATAATTTTGGTTGTCAGCGAATCCGGTTTTGTATCATGGGTATCCGCAGGGGGGGCAAAACGGGCATTTGTCCCCCTGGAAATTGGGACTAAGAAGGAAAAATTTCTGGAAAACGTGAAATCAGCAGTTCAATTCCGATTAGTTGGGTTAATTTTTGCAATGGTAGTATTTCTTGCCGATATGACACTCACACTGCACAAGTCAGGTCCACTGTTTCGGTAACGTGCAGTTATGAGCTTGCCGTTCACTAAATTTGATTCTTTACGTGCTGAGGCAGGTTGAGAAACTCTGGAGCGAATTTTTCTACTATTGACCTTTGTTTCGTAACAATAACATGGCAACAAATCTTCGAAGATGCACTTCAAGTCACCATAGCATGCCTTTTGCCGCATGTAACTATTGAAATTGAACGCAGATATCTTGGTAGGTAATGTAGTGAGACAGCGACTGCTGATAGCCATAAGCCACGTAGGTTTATACCAATGGCGGGCGAACCGCGGGTCGCCGATATATTTTGTGTGGCTCTTCTAGATGAATAGCAATATCTCAGATTGATAGAGAGTTGTTGCCTCATATTTAACGTTTGTTTCATTTATCAATGTGTTGACACAAGTTCGTGAAGTTAGTCACCAGCAGCGGGTAGCCCTGTAAGAAACTGTTACATTGAGCAAATGTTTGCTTTAGTGCGCATGCAATTTCACAACCATGTAGACACACAACCAGTGAAATATTTCGAAAGGGCTATGCGATGTATATACGATACCAAATTTGAAATGTTGCGAGTGCGCAAGAATGAAATTTCACTGTGCGAATACTCTGGTGGTTCTGCACATTTACGCAGTTGCGCACCTTAAACGGAACACTGGTCACCAGGGAGACTGCTCGATTTGATAACAACGACAGCGAACCTAAATCGAAAGTTAGGCTCCTTAATGAGAAGGAATGTTTTTCGCGAAGAGGCAATTGTATAAATTGTAAGACTGCTGGAGGAGTTCCAAACCAGATTTGATCGTTTCCTGAGTCAAAAACATGTTTTGCATTNCTTGTAAATCCATTCCTTGTNAATCCAATTCCATACAATGTTAATGTATCGGTGATGGGTGTCCAGTTCGCTAACGTTTGCTACAAACTTGTCTGTTGTAGAAATAAAACTGACCGTAATGCAAGAAAATCTGGATAAAAAACACTTTAGTCAATGCCGCTCTTCGATTAATTTTTGGCGACAGGTTCCAGAAAGTAAATACCGAGAATTTAAAATACCAGTGTATAACTCATTTGCGTTTATAGCACAACATATTGCAGTGGATTTCTTTTTTCTCAAATGAAGTTCGTAAAATCAAACCATCGTGCAACCTGAAAAATGAACACTTGGAAGAATTAATTTGCACAGCTTTAACAACGTCCTGTCCAGATTGTCGAGGACTAGAAAATCAAGCAAAAACTTAATACTTACAATTACTGTACATCAATGAATATACCAAGGTGACACAAAAAAACTGTCATCACCTAAACTTGAATAACTTTTGAAATAATTAACCAATTCTTTTTATTTTTCAGATTTACAAAGTAGAATTAATGTTCTAAGAGTCTACCAAATTTGACCTTCGAGATGTCATGGACTACTGAGCAAAAGATATTTGTAGTTGAGGCATATTGTCGGCAGAACCAGATTTTCTTGTCAATGTCTGGTTTTCGAACGAGGCACATTTTCTGTTGTCAGGTCACGTGAACTCTAAGAACAACATCTTATGGGGTAGCACACCCCTGAGCATTTTGTGCCAAGGCCATTACACTCTGTGAAGTGCACTGCCTGGGTTGCCATCTCCAAACATGGCATCATTGGATCATTCTGGTTCGAGGACGACAACGAGCGGTCTGTGACAATCAAAACCGAGCGATATGTCCAGGTGCTTGGCAAGTTCTGGACAGCACTTGGTCGACGGAGAGGAGACTTCAGGGTCCTCCAGTGGTTCCAGCAGGATGGTGCCACCCCCCACACCTCAAACAAATCATTGGCATGGCTACAGCAGCCTTTCCCTGACCGACTGATCAGCCGCAGGTGTGACCCGCAGTGGTCGCCGCATTCACCGGACTTGACCCCCCGGATTTTTATATGTGGGGATACCTTAAAGACAAGGTGTATGGCAAAAACCCCCAGACTATCCCTGACCTGAAGACAGCAATCACAGCAGCAATAATAGCGATCCGAAGGGAAGAATGCGGGAGGGTCATCGAGAACTTTGCCCACCGGATCCAAATGTGCCTGCAGAGCCGGGGAGCTCATTTAGAGCACATTTTTGAGCGCCAGTGAAACAAAGAGTTTTTGTTGTACAGATTTGAAACTTTGGAGATGTCTGCTACACAAGCTTGACCCAATGTAGCTGAAGTTTTGTGTCAATCTAAATAAAATTTTGGAAGTTATTCGATTTTTGGTGATGACCGTTTTCTTTGTGTCACCCTGTAAAACTTGCGTATTTGTATTGACACTACAAATTGGTTTTGCGGCTCGCTGGTGCTTTTGGTTTTCTGCAAATGACTCTTCTGTTGAACAAGTTTGCCCATACCTGGTTTATACTATGTGTAAAAAAACGTGAGTGAAAAAGGAGCATTGCTGCCAACAAAACGCATTCTTTGCAACCGATGCTCCCTCTGAAGGTGCGCAAATGCACAGTGCCATCAGACCATTTGCGTAGTGAAATCTCATCTCGCGCATTTGCAACATTTCAAATCATTGGAAAAGCACGATAACAACGAGAACCTATTTGAATTAAATGTGTAGTTTGTTCGTATTTTCGTAAGATTTTACACTTATTCTAAAAATTCACGAAGTTTATGATTCATTTAGAACTCTCCTAACTCACTCTTAAAATATCCATGCTCACTACAACAAACATTTGCTCAGTGTAAAGTTTTCTTATAAAGAAAACACTGTATGCAACTGTTGCCGTAACATTGAACATTTTCTTTTTTGTATACATCCATTTGCGTTGCATCGCTAAGAACCCGAAAAAAATAAGAAAAATGTCGACTTTGCACCCCCCGAAAAAATTTCTGCGGACGCCTATGTTTTGTATGAATGATTATTAGAAATATTTTTGAAAAAGTTGTCATAGATTTTGGGCAGCGCACCATGATGTAGTTTATGCATAAATGTTGCCTGAATTGCTAATTCAAGCAGAAAAAAACGTATTCCTTTTTGCTGTACTGTTAGCAAAAACAAGAAAATCGTGTTGGTATCTCTACCACCGGTTGGCACTTGTGCTTGGTAAGAAATAAAGTATTGTTTCTTGATCTACTACTTGATCATGGACAGATTTCTAAGCACCCTTTGGATAGTAAAATCAGCGTGAATAAAATGGCTATACTAAGGAAAAGTTACGAGCTTCAAGAAAAGTTATTGGCTCAAGTGTTTTATTATCACCCCCTCTCAACACAAAAAGGAGGTAAATATTCTGACATTTCTCGACGATGCGCTTGCCCTCCTGTGGAAATGTGTCAATTTCCTCAAATAAATTCACCACTACTGGGTCTAACAAAAACATTGTTTGTTATTTAAGTCTGTCTGACTTGAATCTGACGGAAAATCATATTTCTGGAATTCTCTATACTGCAGTCTTTTAGAAACCGCATTGCCACACAGAACCGTCGCCAGAAAGTCTTCAATAGAGGGCTTTAGATTTGTGCAGGGGGGCTTGGCATTGAAAATTTGATAAAACCTCTTCTGATTCATAGTGCTTCATGTTTCAATTTGGGGGGATTGGTGCTTTGTTTGGGGGGCTAATCCCACCAAAGTCCCCACGTGGCGACGGGACTGTTGCCACATCGTTGACGCACACAACTAGATATTCTGCGTGCAGATGCGTGTGCACTTCTTTCATTCGCGCGTTGAGTGTATTGGCCTAGGCTAGTGATTTCCGGATCTTGTTGTGACCCACCTAACGCAGCGTGGTTCAACTACTTTTAAACTACGGGCCATTTTACAAAAAGGTGACAGCTCGCCGGCCACTTCCAATAAAATTATATATTAGACAACGGATTCACTACATTCAAAATTAAATAGGGAACATATGTGAGTGAATCATGGAAATTATTACACAATAGCAAATAGCGACTTTATTTATTACAAACCTCTATCAGTGGGATGTCTGTGGTCGAGGTTTCTCTGACGCTATCGTTCCTTTATCAGTACCAGTGCTAGTAGTGCAAATCGGAAACTATCGTCCAGTATTTTGTCTGCCATTCGATTTCTGTTTTTAGATTTGACTTGCTTCATCGTAGAAAAAGTGCTCTCACACAAGTATGTGATTCCAAACATCGAGTGCATTTTTAGTGCGAAATCTTTCATTTTGGGAAATCTATCTTGGCTGACTAATTTCCAGAAACTCCCTACAGTCTCGAACACCGTTAATGTAGGCTACATTTTTATGAAAATGTGTTATGATTGTTCTAGTTAAAATTCCCCATTGCATGGATGGGCAATCAATTTGGCTCTGATGTTACTAGGAGAAGGCCGCGTTTAGCGGATAGAAAGACAGATTTATTTGACGGTACTGCATTGCTCCAGATCTACTCTTCAAAACGACGAACGCCGGGACACTGACAAAACACAAACGTTATCCAGACAGGTGTCCCAGCGGAGAGTTAATGGCGGGCCGTACCTTCTAATTTGATCAGAAAATAAATAAAACAATAACCGTAATGGTACACAGAAAAGGTATTATTCATTTTCTTGTGCAAATGCACTTTATCCAGCGAAAGCAATTCCGTGAGACAAATGTAACCTCACACGCTTTTCAACACATTTCAGATTTGAAGATTTTTCCTGAATGCTTCTGCGGGTCACTGAAAACGTTGTGGCTGGTAACATGCGGCCCGAGGGTCTGTAGTTGGACCACATTGACCCGTTTCAACTGCATTTTTTAAGATAAAATGACTACTGTTAGCAGTGACCTAGAAGTTACAGAGGACTTTTTCCAAACCAAATCCAGCACTTTATGCTTCAGGGATCTTAAACCACTTTATAGAACTTCGGAGGAAAACTTCATCACAGCGATCCACTATTTCGATGATCCCTCGTACACCATGTATTGAGAAAGTTACAACCGGGCTCGTTCCAGAGTTCCATCTTGCAGACTGGAATCATGCCGGTTTTTTTGATCATAAAGTGTGTGAAAGTTGTTGGTTCAGGACCAGTCAACCAAAAGTTTGCCAGTTCTGGTTGGAGTCTGGGTAACACCAGACCCGTAACTAGGATCGCAGGGGGTGAATCCCCCCTAAAATTTCTTTCGCCCCCCTGGAAAAATTTGTTGGACATAGTTTAAAAGATTTGTGCCCCTCTTAGAAAATTATTCGCCTCCCCTGTTGCCCCAAGCTGGTTACGGACCTGGGTAACACTAATTTTCATGGCGACAATTGAGATCACCGGAGATAAAGCGCCGATTAGAAACGCTAGGCAGCAGAGACAAACTGGCAGTGGCAGGTAGAGGGTGATAAACGTCTGAGATATGGTTTCCATTAATAATGATAGCTATCCATTGGTTAGGCTTCCCTGCGTTACACTAACCAACAAGTGAGAACGAGATGGAGGATCGGACGAAGGTGGCGATACCGTGGTGTTCGCTTGCGATGTGATCAGCCAGGGTGAACTTCTAAAATTTGGGTTGGTCAGACATGTTTTGGTGCGTCACTTGAATTAGTATATCAGTGGCTTTCCTTTCACGAGACATTTTCTGGATCAGCTCTCGCTTTGCAGCTGTCCAGCCTTCAACAAGGCCCGTAACCACCGTGGGACACCAGGAGGGGCGAAGAGTTTTCTGGGAGGGGCCCAAATTTTTCAACTACGTCCAATAGTTTTAAACGATGTCCAACACATTTTTCCAGGGGGGGGAGAAACATTTTCTAGAGGGAGCTGCGCCCCCCTGGTTACGGGCCTGCCTTCAACACTGATTTGTAAAATGATCAATGGTTCATCGCCAGAGGAAATTAATTGCTTCTCGTCTTGAATAAGTTGAATTTTGATTTTGGTACAGGGCCGGCGTTACCATTATACGAACTAGCCGGCTGCCTAGGGTGCTGAGCCAAAAAGGGCGCCAAAAAGGACCAAAAAATAGATGTGTTTCAGGAAGTCACGAACGTACACCAAGTAAAAGTGAATGAACATGATGAAAGTGAATAGAACACACGTTCACGCAGTTTATTAGAAGATACAGGTACTACACCATTTCAGGTTTGGCGCAGAAGGATATTATTCTTATCAATTACATTTATACTATAGATAAACAATGTCGCAATTTGGGGTAAATTTTATTCATCTAATAAACATTTCTCGTGCAAAACAAACGTCCTTTTTCCATAATGTACAACATGACGATATATAGAACAAGGATCTTTGTTTAGTAGAGGCGGGTGCTGTCATGGATCTTGCCTAGGGCGCTTACAAATCTATCAAAAGCGTTCTGTCAGGGCCAGCAGGCATGCATTTCAGGCCATACTTTGCGAAGTTCACTGCAAGATTTGAGGTTACCATCTTAGTTTTTTCATTTCCTGATTTTTCCTGACTGCGCCGCTTTTTCCGGAATAGGCCTTAGGCTTATGTCGATGCCTTCACTAAATCATCTTTCAGCCATCCAATGTAGTCAGGTTAGGAAACGGTACCGAAACGCTAGCATTATTGATCTTAGCCTATCTAACCAGTCAAATTTTTATTATGAAACGCACCGCCATAATTTATTTAACCAAACAGATTCCAACTGGGACATTCACAAACGTCAGAGGTTTGTTCGGTATGTGGAACTTAGTCGATTTTTACGACACCAGATAAACAATGGGCCTGCGATTGCGAGTATCTGACAGTGCTGTAGTTGAATCATCGCAAAAACTGTAGCATGGCAGGGAGGCACGCGAGGTGCTGCAAGGTGACTGGAATTTTTGTTCTCAATGGCATTCATTTCAGCAACAAACAGAAAAAAGGAAACTCACTTTGACTATACCTCAGAAGATGACACCATAGGGCAGTGGTTCTCAAACTTTTCGTTGCTGCGGACCCCTTTCACTGTACCCAAAACCGCTGCGGACACCTTCGTTTTGTCAAAGTTTTTTCGATTATTGGTAAATTACATTTGGTCGTTTCTTAGCTTGAGCACCTCAAACGCCCTGGAAAGAAGCAAATTTCAGGCTTCGGCCTGTCGCCAATTGACGTCACCAAAATCAAATAAAAAAGATCAGTCGACCTGCAATATGAACATGTCAGACTACAGTTGTGGTGCGATTAAGCTGACTAATGGCCCAAATGAGCAGATAAAAACTGACGGATTTTCTTGATTGGATTTTGGTTTTAAGAACCCCGTAAGACTGCAAAACACATTCATGGACACCTAATAAGGGATTCATGGACTCCAGGTTGAACAACTGTCATAGAGGATCCCAATGAAAGCTTCAAGGTCAAGTTTTGATGTGGTACATTCGACATAATAATCTCATCTAATGAGAAACGCTTCCAGCAGGCACAGGAGCATAGCTCTGTCTTTGGCTTTCTGTATGGCATTCAGAAATGTCCAGCCCAGCAAAACAAACCAAGTTCTTCTTCATCACTGCAAAACCTTGTAATAAACATCAAGGGTGTTAGTGCTTAAAAAAGAGGTGTTGGAACGCCGTTCCCAAACCAAATAAAAAGGAAGACTGCATCAAAATAGTTCGAATAAAGTGAGCATTCGCCTACAAGGATTTCCATATTGGATCTTCCTGTTTCATCATAGACTTTTGACTAGCAGTGCGAATCTGCGTGTCGCTGGCACATCTGTGAGATCGCAGCCATGTTTTTTATGTAATCTAAATATTCAAGTAACGCTACTGGATGCAAAAACGTGTGGTAACGTGTTTTCACCCCACTACACCCCTGATAAACATTAAACATGGCTAAGATATTGACGCAGGCAGACGAACTCTGTGTATAGTATCTTCGAAGAGATCCTCAGGTAATTTTGCATTTTCTTCACAGACACAGTCTAATAAAACCTTTCCCGAACATATCAGCAGACTTCTGAATTGCGCTAACCTCCTCTGTGTCCGTAGTCACTGGGGAAAGGAGCTTTTCTCAGCTGAAGCTGATAAAGTCACACAACCATGCTGCAAGGCAGTTTGGTGGATCTAGTCACGTGTCTGTTGAGTCAGAGACTTTCTCTCACGAAAGACATTGTAGGTAAGTTTGCCAAAGAAGACCAGGAAGACAAAATTAAGGTTTAAGGACTGGTGTTGGTCGACAAGCGGCCAACATGAAAACAATGCGCCTGTGCGGCTTAGATTTGTGTGAGTTGGCAAGGTGCAGACTGCACATCACATACAGATATGGATGTAGAGAGTGCAGGGCCTTAGACCATCTTAGTTTTGGGGGCCCCGCGCAGGTGTGGCATCTTTGTCCGTTTATCTGAGACGCGTGAAAGTACGGTCCTCTTATATGTACTACGGGAGATGTGGTGAAGCGAAACTCCCCGGTTGTTGAGTCCTGCTTCAGTGTGAGATCGATCCTCGAATCTCGGTGACGTCATCGATGTTAACTCAGCGCCACACGAATCGGCCAAAGAGAGCTCCTATTTCTATGTGCATGGAAGTCAAATATAAGTGTCGCTTGCTTGGTCTTTCCCTTCTTGCTTTGGCCGACTTTGCTTACATGTGGCAGTCGCGCTAGCGTGACTGCTACAGTGGGTTCTTTGACCAGGGTGGGTTCAATGACCATAGGTTATTTCTCGCCACCTAATGTACGTGTGTTCTTGTGGTTTTGGCAGTGAAGTTGAGATGGTTTGCTTGTCGCCCATGTGTGTTTTAGAGGAGCTAGCCATTAAATCAATTTTTGTGGGCTAATTTTGATTTTGAAGGAAGAAAGCAAAATTTTGGTGCCTGCATTTTTTTGTTTTTGCAAATGACAGAGAGCTTTTTTCGAAAAATGTTTTGCCGATGTGATATGCTCAAGGAAAGACTTTTAAAACAGCAAGAGGTTGAGAACTGATACTGTACACTTTTTTTTGTTATGACACGTGATGCAAGAATGGCTGCGGAAGGGACTATTGTGACGCAGTGTCACAATACTGATGAATTTATTGGAGTTTGTTAAAGTTTTATTCCTGAAAGTGATGCAATTATGCAAGCCGATGCGCGCATCGCGGACTTTGACATGTTGTTTTGAACGCTATGAACTTGTGCGAACCACAGCGAAAGCTTGAAGTCAACGGCAAAACAGGAAAACAATCGAAACTTTCAATAGAACAGTTTTTTCTCATTAATATCTTCAGACCCTCGCCCCGGGGGTCTGCAACAGGACCTTTGAACCATGCGAGAAAGGGACCAATGACCCGGCTGTTCAAAGGTCCCTTAGCATATTGCATAATGTTTCAAGCTTAAACATGTCTACTTTAAAAATTAGTAAAAGCACAAATGGATTGTTTTATCAAGAAGGCTTCAACAAGACGTTGAGCCATTTGATGGAGGTTCAAATTAGTCTGCGAAAATCTTCCAAAGATAATGACTGAGTATCGTACGTCGATAGATCCAAAATGCCAAAAAATAAGGTCGTGATTCTGTGAGAAAACAATCGTTGGCTACTAGAGACGGGTGCGTTGGTAGACATAAATAGATTTTTGCTGATATTCCTCATCCATTTTCCAAGCTATGCGAAGCATCTCAGCGCAGTATATACGAAGCAATCATCTAAGCACAGTAATGCGAAACATATAAGTGCAAGGTTACGTGCACAGCTACAGACAAGCCAAAGATGCCCGTAAGATCGTCAGGCGTCAATTATCCGCATCTGGCAATGCGAGTGATGTTATAAACACTGTACATTAAGACAGTGACAGGGGTTGTTACTGCATTATAAAAGTTTATTCCAATTATGGAATTTTCAAAATCCTTGTAGAATTGGTGCTAAGGGGACCTGATGATGATGGTGGCTTTGAAGTTTGTAGTAGCCCACAAATCCCCTTTTTGATGTTCTAGGATTTGATGCTGATTTATCTCAGTATAGAATTTGAAGGTGCTGAAGATTGAGAAACGGTTGCAGCTTGTGGCAACCAACCCAGGGTGGCAGTCCAATTCGTATCTCTGAAGTTACATCGTAGTCTGCTTATTTCGTTGCAAATCGTTACATTGTATAAATTGTGTTGCAACGAGAAATCTTGCAGAATGTTGAAATCTCTGTTTATGGAAGAATACGCTGCATTGCACTTAAATATTGCAGGATTCTCAGAGGTGGTTCAAAGGTGCCACACCGGTGGGTCATTGATCCCACACATGTGGGACCAATGAGCCAAAAAACTTTTTTTTCACATGAAATTTTCAGCCACTTCTTGTAATTAAATCCAACTGATTTTTTGTATATGAATAGAGGGAGAGATGATTATTATTCACGCTAAATTTTGGAGATTTCCCAGGTAAACTTTGCGACTTATGACTTGAAACGCAAAAAATGGCTCATTGGTCCCACATCTCCCCTACCCCCTCAAAATCTACCTTTTTTGGTGCCGACTCTGGCTCCAAATCTTCCACAGAAGTTAAAGCTTTTCCCACATTCTTCTCAAAAACAAATGGCAATGCGGTCTTTTCTTGGAATTTATAGCTTTTTGCATAGTTCCGAAATTTTCCAAACAATGCAAAATACGAGTATAGTGTTTTAATCCTTTGTGGCTATTCTATAGGCTGATGGTAAACAGCATTAAGACAAGTTTTGCACAGCAAAGTATTGTCACAACACCCTCAGCTAACCATGTGGAGTAAGTCCAATGTAGACTGTTTTTCTAAGTAAATCTCACGAAAACCTGTTCTAACTACTGTAATTCAACTAACATATATGGAGTTCCAACAATCAATCTTTGTTTTCGGGGAATCTAGTTGGTAACAACCAAACTTAGCATCCAATTTTGACAATATTGCTTTTTATCGGACTCCGATCATCGGAGTTCTGCAGTGTCTGGCGGTCTTGCGAGCTTTTTGTCAGTGGAACACTGAACATCAAGCAAGTACTGTTTTTTCTTTTTAATTATTTTCTTGTAACCATGTTAAAAATTTTTGCCCGAATAACGGTAAATTTTCACCCCTGCATCCCCATGCCGTACGCTTATGTTTCTTAACCTTTTTCCCACCACGTCTCCCTGAAGTAATTGTGCTTTGTTCCAAGCACCCCTGACTTTAAATAAGTCGTAAAAACTAATGTATTTATTGGTAAATTTAATGATAAAATTTTCCATGTTGTAGGGCAAGGAAGAGCTCGAGCTCCCCTGGAAATTTGTTGACGATCCTTGGGGGGGCGCCTCTCCGATTAAGAAGCACTGGTCTAGACATTTGTATTTCCGCACGTTTCAAAAATTGTGATATTATGCCATTATGCCTCTACGCAGTTTCGCAAAGTTTGTGTTAGTAATGAGTCGTCGTAGGAAGGAGTTGCGCGGGACCCTAGGCCTACGCATAGGCCATGGCCTATGCGTAAATTGGTCACCGCACGTCCTGCATGGTTGCACCAAATTTAAACCTCTGTGCGACATCTGTGAGGAAGACAATCCTGCTCTTTTGTAATATCTTGTTAAATCAAGTTCTGACCAACGTGGACTCAGGTCTGGTGTATACGAAAGAAGACTATTCCGATACCTTCCAAATTGTGCTAGGACCTGGCCAAATGTGCAAGCCTATCATTCTGCAAGTCAACTGCCAGAACGATCTTTGCTGTCGTTACATTTAAACAAAACCAAATTTTTATCGGTTTCCACATAGTTATGGCAAAATGTTGAAAATTTGACAGATTTACTTTATTGCATCAGCGAAATTAAGAAAAAGTGCTTCGCAATTGAACAGTGGATACCTTAATTATTGCACGATGCATGCAAAAAATGACACAAAACAAACGTCACATATCTAAAAAAACAAACTGGTAACAAGAAAACTAAGCGAAATATTTAGCAACAGGCGCTTTACTCCTTTTTCATCCGGCTGCGTGACCCCCGTGGCTCTGGCACCGCGTAAGTGGGTTCCGCCTGGCCAAAGTTTTGTATTGGGGGGTCGTCGTATGCCCGGTTGGAAAATCCTCCTCCCATGTCAATACTTGTATCGCTGTTGCGCGTCGTTTCTCTCATTTCAGTTGCCTCTGCTCCCACAGATTGTCCGAAACTGGACGATCCATAATGTGGGGTGGTGTCGAACAGGGGGTTGTCGTATGAAACAGCGAGACCTTTCTTCGAGCGACCCAAGCTGCGCGAACAAATGGAAAAGTGCTGTAAGCCCTTTGCTGTTCCAATCGCCTTTTGCGCTTGTGCATGTGAAATTTGATTTTTCTTTATTCGACAATTATTCAATAAGACCTTACTAGCAACGCAATTTCACAGGCCGTGGTCATTTAAGTATCTGCTGAAAGCTCGCCAACGTCAAACACGGCGTGTTGCAAGGCCAGGTTCGTACAAGTATTCTCCAGTCTTTATTGATTGCAGTTTCGCATGAAACAAGATGGCCCATTTCGCTTCAGCGAATTAATTCTCATGCACAGACCCGAATACACTCTGCTGTGAACAGCCAGATTTATGCGAGCAAGCTTAATCTTCAAGATGAGATAAAAATAAGGTAGCTGCATGTTTTAACCAATGCGAAAAACGGCATTTCGCCAACCAAGACATTATTCATAACCCTATACGCTAGGAAAAACAACCTGTTGGCTTCAACACCACGCTATTTAGGTTGTCACACCAAAACAAATTTTTCACCACGCTATTTAGGTTGTCACACCAAACAAACACAAGTAGTGAGACACGCAATGAAGAGTACGTCGATAGCTTACGATTGTAACACTGATAGTTCACATCGACCGCATTCTTTCAGCATAAAACTACGACGCGTCTGTCAACAATCCCAGCAGTTTTCAAATTGCTTGGGTGCGTTCTTACGTAAAAGCTATTTGTTGCTAAGCCATAAAAACTAACATGAATACACATATGCAGACATCGTATATTTAGTTAAAATCTGCACAAAATCTATTTTTCTTGTAAAGGATAATTGCTGAACAAAAATCTTACCAGTCTGGTTTTCCCACGAAGTAAAACACAACCAAAACCAGTAGAGCCAAACCGACAAGAACTCCTAAAACAATGGCTGCTACCGTTCCTGTTACAAAAAAAAACTAAGATAGTTGTATGTAACAGGATTACGCAGTCTACACACTATTTATGCCACGATTTTGATGTATCGTCCTGGCGATGAAGGTGCAAGAGTTTTTTAGGACACAGTAGAAAGAAATAATCTTGGCGGCCATGGTTTTGTAAAATCATTTCGGCATGACAATCAGCATGTGAGCAGGGCTTGGCAGCATTAAAAACTGTCAAGATTCAATGCTGCAAGTGACTTTGGAAAACACTTAAACTGAGTGGAGTTTTCGGGTTTGTTATTATAGCTTAAGCCAAAAACAGTATCGTGCTGAAAAATTTACAATTTTAGCAATTGGTGCTATTTACTTGTAACCAACAAAAAGTGCGGCTTCCCTAACCACGCCAGCGATGAGCGACTTGCCGGGGTGGGCCTTTGCAAAGTGCGCTCTGGAACAACCTGCTCTTCAGTCGATTTGACATAGCAAAAGATATGCTCTGGATTTGCCAACTGAAAAGCAACAAACCCGGACGGATTTGATGCGTTTTGAAGACAGAATCCGGTAGAACTACGCACGCATTCAGTTTAATGCCAATGGATGACAATTCATAAACTGCAGAAAGTATTTATCACTTTCTTGTATCAGAATGAACGAAGGTAAACACGCAATCCAAGGCGCATCAAAACGATCTCACGTTGAAGCTATTTATGACATCAATGGAGAACGGCTTTGGCAGAAAGAAGTTCGAAAGAAAGCTATGATTTAGGGCAACGAATCAAAATAGTTCATGTTGTTTAAACTCTTTTTGTGTCGCCAACTGACAGTACATGCAAAATGTAGTGATCTTGGGCCGACATTACAACCGCAGTAAAAACCCAACATTAGTCGAAGTTGAGCACGTGGTCAGATGGTCGTGATGCCTTTTTCCCCCCATATCAAAACAATCAAACGCATGTTAATAAGTCAAATCTGTCTGATCAGCCGACTAAAACTCACAACCGCAGTCTTGAATTTTTCCGCTAAAGGAAATATTAAACTATTAAGAATCTGCTGCAGCTTGCTGACTTATTGCAAATATGCTTTTTATAATTTCATCAAGTTCCCAACCAGACTTTTCGACAGTGCATCAAAACTATGCTGGCAACAACCACTTTCGGGTTATCTACGGTGGAAATCACAAACAGAAGCTGAAAAAAAATTGCCGCGTTCAAACGGGACGTTCACCTGAATTGAGACCGGTTGATTGTGTGGACGGAGGTGGTTCACTGGACTTCTGACATCTTTGCCCGACGAACCTATCCACGCACTGGCAGTAAGGAGCTCCGCGGCTGTTCAGTTTGCAAACTCCGTCGTTCTGACAGTAGTTTTCGAGGCAAACGTGGCACGAACTCTCGTCCGCCTGTAAATAATGAAATTTGATGCAACACGACAACTTAACTGCAAGCGATAGGAAATGCACTTTATTTCATTAAAACGTGGCCAACAATCTTCAACTTTCTTGATAATTGTCTTCGTTTGACCAACACCTGGTTGCCGTTGTGCAATAATAATACCGTAATGCCTTTGAAACCACTCTGTGATGAAAACCATAGGTGAATGAGGGAGTACGAGGTTTAACGCTGAATGTTTTCACTCCATAGCATAGTTGTGATCTTTGTTCTCTCTCTAGCGCAATAGTCGTTAATACTTTCAAAGCAGGAGTTTGCGAGCGAAACAATCGAACAATCTGTTGGCATTTCAAGAGACTAATGCAGAAGTACAACACAGTTTATCCTACAAAACGTACCTTGTAGGATTGACAAGAGGCATAACCATCGCATCGCAGGGCGTTCGAGTAACAGTCACCGCCGTTGTCTTCGCAGAAAAACTGTTCCGAGTTGCACGTGATCTGCGGACAACCGTTCTCGTCTTCGCCGCC
>JGI24021J15306_10004443_pt1 | contig 16304 bp, 13 predicted proteins | sample Ectturendosymbi1_FD_15306 | JGI IMG/M metagenome (IMG submission 15306) | reverse complement strand
AGGGGGAGGATGACTCGAAGACCTTGCGGTCATTCTCCTCCCACTGATATCTGATTTTTTCAGATGTTAAATAAAATTATCTGTCTGTCTGTCTGTCATATTTCGGGCCTACATACACAAGTTTGTTATACCATTCGAAGCAACGATTTTTTTCTTTCTTGAAGTACATTTGTTCTGCTCACTGCGGTAACTTCCGTGAGTGAAGTGATTGCGATTTTTCTTCATCTAATTCCATTTGCAAACACAGCTGCGTTCTTTTCTTCTCTGCTCGGATTAGTCTCACACTCTTTTTCAGAAGGCGACAGCGGTGATGAAATTAGCACGCGATGGCGTTGCGTCGAAAAATCAATCACTTACGCGACTCTTCGCTTGTGTTAAGAAAGGATGGGCTGCAATCTGGCTTTTCACGCCTATGAGCTATCCTAAATAGATCCTTTTATGCCTATAGCGCCATCGTGGATAGTTTCGTGATAGTTTTTTTTAAGTTGAGAAGCATTACATTCTGCAGTATTAGCACTGACCAACAAGCTGAGTTTGTGTGTTTAAGCCAATTTTTTGGTCAAGGTTATTGCTATTTTGGGTGTGATAAAGCCGTGTACCTGCAGCTATACCCGTACACTACGTTTTTCGATACCCGCAGTTGCGGATATCTTGACTCACTCGGTAAATTTGGGTTGCGGGCTAAATCGGGCTTCAAAAACAAATGTCGGGTTCGTGCTTGTTATTTCGGGCTCGAGCCGGGTTCGGGCTTCAAAATGTGGCCCGTTTACAACTCTGGGTCAAAGCAAATTGCGGGATGCAATTTCATGCACGACCAGTGGAATAGACCTGTCAATTAAGATAATTGCAAGTTGGCTTTCTCGCGTTAAGCGCTTTCCACTTGTTAACTTCCAAAAATACATTGCTCAAATATTTCGCTTGACTTGAACCTTTTATGATATGTTGTTACACATGTTCATGCACACGTCATAATAGGCTCATGTACACGTCATAGCGTGAACAGCAAACCTGAGGAGCTCTTCCAGCATTAATCGAAATCGAAACGGATCTGCCATAGATCAGTAACTGCGCATGCGCAGAAAAACCAAAGGGATTTTTCCACAGAACGGCCACACGTCGAACAGATGGATGACATCATTTATTTTCCGTGCCTAAAGTCATACACGTCTCTATTCTGTAGTGTGCAACAGGAATCAGAAGTTTTGAAATCTAAATTCCAGTGAGGTTTATTTTTAAGCAGAGCTGGATCCTTGAAACTCAAAACTTCGTTTAAAAAATGCTTCGAGGTTTTCAGAAAAAGTAATTCAGCAAACTTAATATATATAATATATATCTAACACAGCTTCTGTGCAATTCCTCTGTTACTGTTACGTCATTTCCTTCAGTAGTTCTTCGTTTACTTTAAAAACTATAAACCCCAAAAAAACTGCGTAATTAAACATAACCATAAACGCCACCATGGGCTTTGTCTCCAGACCACAAAAACATTCTGCAGAAGACCATGAATCTCTTGAATATATTACAACCGAAAAAGACTGTACAGCTTACATTTGTAGGAGAAGAGATTTGGAAATGGCAAAAAAAGTTTTAAAGAGGAAGAGTGTTTGTGTATGAAGAGATAGTTGAGAATATCCGGGAAGCATTGTTAGACTGTGTTCGAGCACACTCTAACTTAAAAAACAACTTATTTTATTAAAATGGAAGCCATTTCTGTGCCTGAAAAGATAAACTCAATAAATACAAACTTTTGAGTTGTTTCTACACTTGCTGTTAAAATTGTACATTATTCGGATAAAAAGTGAGCAAGTCAATAAATTGCATGTTGATAACAAATTTTTATAACACTTCAACTTGCGTCGATTTATGGATTTGTTCGCAAACTGACAAATGTTCTTAAGCCCAGCTCAGTGACAACATGCTGATGTGAATCCGTATCTTGTTGACAGATGACTGCGTTATTGCCGTTCCATGATTGCTTTACCCTGGCCCTATCACACGTGAAGGGAGTTCTACTGATATCCGATCAGAAATTTGTAACGGGGCATATGTTTAATATGTTTATGATCCAACGGTGCAATTTTCTTGAAGATTAAGGACTGATTCGTTGCGGACTGCAAACTGTTTGAAAGACAGCAATAAATATTTGTCCGCAGCTATGAACACTTTGTGCCAGCAAACCACATAGCGGATGTGCTAGCCTGTCTGCTTCTGGTGGTGATCGTCGCCCTGGTCGTTCTCAAATGCAGAGAAAGACGGAAAAGGAAGTCAGCTGAACACATTGTTCATCACAACGTAAGAACAAACTCAGTCGCTTTCACCGGCATGGAATATTTCAACGAAACGTAAGTCAATGTGTAGTTACAAAGTGCATTCGGTCGACATTCACCAACCATTACCCTCAAACACTGTCTTATTATTGTTTTGATAATATCGACAGGCAAGATCAAACGAGTCGCCCATCGGCGTCACAAACACGGCAAGATCACGTGGTTTACATCAATGAAAAACATCTGAGCAACGCGTCAACGCAGCCCGGTAAGTCCCTGGTCTGGAGTTACACAACGCTTATTTAAGAGTTATTTGCAAATCAGCTTTGTAGCAACGAATTGGTCGACGCGGAACATTTCATGAGACGCATGAATCCACTTCACAGACACGCGGGAAGGTTATGCTTGGATGGTTACACGGACGAAAAGCTTTTGGTCCTGAGCGCAATTTGTAGGATGGTTAAATTCTTTTTGAGGTAGTTATTCGTTATCAGTCGCAGGAGAACGTTTAGCCTCATGGCCTTAGTTCTGCTGCTACACTGGGTTTGCAGGGTCCCTCAGCAAATAACACCCAACGGAAATAGTCTGTTGATGATAAGAATGAAACTCCTCACACGAATCGCTTTTGTTTTGATTGTTTGCAAGAAGCCCCAGTAGAAGGCCTACGAACCTGGGTAAAAAATTAAACGGAAAAGTCTGCTACGGCATATATATATATAATAGAACAAATGGCGCTAAGCACTCGCGAAGTGTGATGTAAAACCCCTATTTAACCACACTATGCAAATGCAAGCTTGAAAATATTTGTACGACTACTGGTGCGTTTTTCCAGATTTTGGTGAATGTCACCGCCAACACAATCATGCTTATTTGAAATGTGCGCTCAACCGAATTTCAGTTGAAAGCCAGATAAAGCGTTTTTAGTAGTTCGTTAGAAAAGCTTACCAGCCCATACCACACAAATGCTCTCAACACTGCATACACTCAATCGCTTCACATAGTTTAACCCAATTGTTCGCTTTTGGAGCGGCAGTTTGAAACTTCAAATATAATTTTACAGCATCTCGTAATTGTGACATCACGAATTCTAGACGCCCATCAAAGCGTAGATGTGATACTGCGAAGGTGGCTTAATCCTTATTAGCCAATAGCTATTCAATGCTTTCAATACAGTAAAAATAACCCTAGTTCAATTTGCTAAGCCCCAGTTTTTGAAACATGGAAACTGGGAGGGTGACCCTCCAGACCCCATCCTTTTTCCATTGAGAAGGTTGAAAGACCAAACCAGATGTTAAGCAGCAGCAGAGTCGTCTCCAAAAACGCAACAAATTTTCTTGCAATCAAATATTTTTCCATCTTTCAAATTCAAGTCATTGCGAACAAATATGATTGTTCGCAGCTTCGAAACCTTTAATAATCGCAACAGTCGTTTGATGTGATGGTTTCTACAACGTAGTTTGAAAGTTTTCTTTCTGGAGGGCAAGAAAGCACGGGAGGGTGTTAATCGGCCTTGGTTGGCCTGATATGCGCCCCAGAGCATCGAGCCGCTATTCACTGTTCGCCGAACGAAATTGTTTTGGAAAACGGAGAAAAACAGGAAAAGTAACCGAGACTGAAGAGAGCGTGGTTGATGATTATTCCGACTACAGAAGGAAATAACATGGGAGATTTCCCAGTACTCAGCAATCAATGCTGCATTAATAATTGGCGAACACACAGTCAGTGCGTGGCTTTGCGATCATACACGTCTCACCGCTTCTTTACCCCGTCAATTCTTGCCTTTGTCATTTCCCACAAGCCAATCCTATTTGCAGAAAGCTTTGTAAACATACAAATCTTGAAGATTTCAGTTGAGAGGGGACGAAGTTTTGAAGAACAGAATCGGAGCTATTTGTATGTAATATTTATAATGTTAAACCTGCCGAATATGCAGGTTTCGCCATCCACTGCAGAGCACATTCAGTTTGAATTGTTTCTCTGCAATGCTGGGTCATCTGCACCGGTTGCTCCACGCGCTCATGCGACGGACTGTTCGCAAGAATCATTGCGGACAAAAGCGGAAGTCTAAACGCTGCGTGACGTTGTTGGGTTTAAATACTGACTTGTAGCAGCGATCTTGCGAAACCAAACGAAGAAGAAAGAAATGAACGAAACGCTCGAAATACCAGAGATTTCGATGAAGAACTGAGCTGAGATCTTATTTTCGTCATTCGTCGCCAAATTTGTCAAACGGTTGAGAAAAAAAACGGGAAAGTGCTGCAGCTGTGTTGGGTGCGTTGCCAATGACGACCTGCGGAAGTCCAAGGAGGTCGTAAGGTCATTGGCAAACTTGCAGATTTAACCAGTTTGTGCAAGGGGGGGCGGGGCAGAGAACATCTTTTACACGCCACTGTCTGTACGCCTTCACTTGTTTTTATTTCACCTTTAAATCTCATTTCTTTGCCTTATAAAAGCGTAGCGGGCCACCACTCCCCAGATCCCATGTTTCATAGTTACACGCACACGACCCTGAAGGCTCTAGCCGTTAACCTGTGCAGTACCTGTTACCTGCACTGACAAGATTTTGACCAGCTTTCCTGTGACGAAACAATACATTTTAACATCACAAAACTCGTAGTTCAAATGAAATAAAACACCTGTTTTTCTATTTTGACTCACAATGCAGGTTTAGTTGACAGATTCGCGGGCATTTTACGATCATCAGCATCTACGTCACAGACACGAGCTGTTCGTCCAAAGTTCATATTCCCATGAAGTTCCAAAAGCTATTTATGACAAGTTCCTACTTTTTTTAAAAATAGAGAGCAGTTAAAGAATTGATTTTTATTCTCACAAGACGTGCCGTAGAATTTGAATACTTTCATTTTTTTACTGTCTTTCATTTTACTGTCCACGTATATCAAGAAGTAGCTAGACAACACTGCAACTAATCTCAGTATACTTTCTTTCTCAGGAGATCAAGGGAACAATCAGCTTCCAACTTATGTCGAACTGTACGGTCAAGCCGGCGTGTCTTAATGCATGGAGCATTCCAACGTGGAGAACTATATTGAACAACGTGGGTGATGACAGTATCTTGGAATACAGCAGCAACAACAACAAGAAACAAACTTAGCAATTGTTAAACGCATAAAATATTACGGATATTTTTGCGTGAGTAATAAACCTTTCCACTGTCATCTGTGCGCTATGGGCTCACCAGCAAACTGTTCAGAGACGACAAGTCGTGAAGAATTAAAAAAGGGATAAAATCACGATAAAGCAAAGTTTTCAAATATGCAAAAATATCACCCTACAGCTTCAATCAACGACTGTTGACATATCAGACCAAAAATGACAACACACATGTTATAAGTACAGCCAGTGACGGTATACATGGAACCCGTGACTATCTCCGAAAAAGTTTGGTGGAAATTTTAAACGATTATGTAACTAAAATTGACTCAACACTAACTGCTTTGTGACGTCACCTTTCAGGAGGAGGAGGTATTTGGTCGCGATCACCGTTCAGCCAATCATCGACGATGTAATGGTAGAACTGTTTCGACCACAGCAGGCCTGCAATGGCTTGCCGAAGTATAGGCATGTGCTTGGCCTGGACTGTGGGGTATTTCTCCTGAAATCAAAGGTACCCAAACATTCCACTGTCTGTCGATAGGAACCCTTTCACAGTCGAGAATCAGTAACTGCGATCTTATCAGAATAACAGGTGTGGATACTTCTCGTACCTGTTTGCCAACATAAGTTACAGAAAAAACGTACCTTGAAAAACTCATCGGTTTCTGATATTCTTTTGGAAAAAACGTCTGAAAAGACTTTTCCAAACACAGAGGACGTTGCAGAACCCTCATCACAGAGTCTTGAATTAAGAACCACACAACCTGCGGGAAAAAAAGCATTTTAACATAAGTAGTCCTGAATGTGGAAATATCTAACATTCTATTTGTGGGCAATTTGCTGAAAATCAGCCAATCCTTGCTTCAACAGGAAAGTAGAGTAGCGTAGACTAGAGTCCTGCGCGGAGCGGGTTAACCCGCGCGGGTTGCGGCTACCCGCATTTGCGGGGTTATGCGTGGGGGTGCGGGGCGGGCGGGAGATAAGAAATTCTTTGTACGGGTAACTGAATGCTGACCCTATGCATGTGAAAGTGACATGAGCAAGAAATTCAATGCTACAGAGAGCTTGCGGTACAAGTACAAGGGTGTAGCGACATTCTCAGTGGTGGCGAGACCACAGATTGGAGTTTCCAGCTCTGAGTAAACTTGCAAGAAATACGTTCTGCATGATGTCAACTAACGCTGCTAGCGACCGAGTGTTTAGTATGCTTGGGCATTTCGTGAATAGCAGAAGAATACATCTAAAGAGTTCGTCAATGAAAAACATACACTTTTTCAGCAGTGCTCTTAAAGCAAAGCACTCAATTTGACCAAAAGGTTCACACATCTTAATTTACAGTGTTTTTAAGAACTTCTGTTGACTTTTAAATGAACCACTGAATAAATTGCCACCAGCGATGACGCAAGTTGCACGAGCTTTTAGTTGTTTTCGGGCACACAACAGTTTCTAGTTGTTGGTTTTCAGTTTTCAGAGCGGAAGCAGTGCGGGTGGGGCGGGCGCGGTGGATACGGGTTTTAAAGTCTACGGGTGCGGAGGGGTAAGCGGGCAAAAAAAGGACTCTCGGCCCTCGACCGTGTTGTTATTCCGCGCAAGCATGCAGTCTACGTTCGTCCACGAACGATACAACAAACATGCAACTCCACCTTTGTTGATTGTCGATCTGATTTAAACAACAGCTGATNTACACAATTTGTGGTCGGTGTATCTGGAGAAGGTGCGCTNGGACGCGAACAAGCACATAGTTCGTAGGCAAACAACACCTANCACTAGACAAACGTTGGAGATTTTGTGAAGTAAGGCCCGTTGATTTGGCCAAACTGACAGTCAGTGTGTGGAAAAGAAACGTCACGATGAGTTTGCAAAGTTCACGTCATTGACAAAGTTGAAGTCTACAATTTCGAAAGTTATGACATTACAATTTTCAAAATAGAGCGTGTTTTGTATTTGCTTCGAGAAGTAAAGTGTCAACAACAACTGGAGCAAACGCTCAAAAGTTCCTCACTCATTAAGACATTGTACCAGTCACACTTTTATGGAACTCTTGCGGGGGTGCCAGTTCAAGCCTGAGGTGAAAGGAACGGAACCCGGAAGTCACGTGACGGAAGCAACATCGGGAAATGACGACAATGAATCAGATGAAGCCATGTTTGTGGTTTCGAAAACAACTGTTTTCATTCCTCAGCAAAACACAACTAATGAAGCGCTGACCGGCGATTAACATGGGAGCGCGCCGCATAATCAAGAGAGCATTTCATCACCACGTGAAGTAATTTGGCGACATATGATACAACCAGGGGTGTAACGAGGTTAGATGGGGCCTGGGGCAAGAAACAAGTTTGGCGTCCCAATGTTCGAACCTGATGTCTTTCGGAAGCAAATGTACTGTATTGAAGAAAGTACTGTCGGGACTTTTCGGCGCCCCCCATAGTGATTCGGCGCCCCCCATAGTGATTCGGCGCCCCCCCACAGTGATTCGGCGCCCCCCATAGTGATTCGGCGCCCCCCATAGTGATTCGGCGCCCGGGTAATCGTGCGTCCCCTTCGTTACGCCCCTGGATACAACGGACAGTTGACTTAAACATCAAAAGATAGCAGCGACGCAGTTGGCGTATATCGAGGTTCATTGTCTCGGAATCAGAAGCACAGCTGGCATGGTTGTCCCAAGTCCCACCTACTGTACACCATACATGCTGAAAATGAGCAGAGGTTGTAAATTTGTAACTGTTGTAGCAGATCTGCCAAAAATCTTCCTGTGATTTGCAGCAGGCATCCTGTTGTCTGCCCCACCGACAGAAACCACGTTGCAACACTCGTGGCTTGGTTCGCAAGCAAGGGAAACAGTTCTAATCTCGCAACAAGATTTAAATAAAAGTTTGTGTTGAAACATTTTTTTCTGAAATATAACGGACATTCTCAAATAATCATATCAATAAACCGTTTCGACTTTCCTCTACGTTTATCCTTGTGAAGAAAAGTTGTCAAGGTTTTAAGATAAACAAACAACTTTCCTATTATTCTCTCCAGCTTACAGGAAATTTCGCTTCTGAACACAGTATAACTTGAGAGTTGTCGCAGCACTACTATCAACATTAAAACCGTGGCATGGACCGATCGCCTCAAAAGGCCGTTCGTGGCCCGCAGTTCGGGATCACCTGGCCCTCTTCAAGGAAATTCAAACATGAAACTTTTACTTCAGTTTTTTATAAAAACATACATCCGAACGTAAATTATAAAAGCTCAATAAAGCGCCCGTGATGCAACAGCGCGCACACCTCCGGCAGGAACTTGCAGGACATAGTAAGCGGCCACCTTCGTTCCTCGGCCTTTGGAAGAAACAGCTTCTTTTTCACCTGAAACGAACAAAACCCGAAACATCTACTGCAACTGTTCCGACAAATAGCCACTGTTTAAACGTCTCAGGAAGATGTCGGTGTTCATTGATTTTTGAATCACTCTGGCCAATAACTTTGACGGCTTTTCGACCTGCGGGTATCTTTCGACTGAACCCCTGGTAATTTCGCTTGTGAAAATGTTGTCCACTAATTCGTGAGCTCTAGCAGAGTATTTCCCATTGCTCCTAGCTATACATTACTGGGCGTCTTAACATTCTCAATTGTGTCAATAAGACGATATCTTTACGACATGAAACAAAACTTTTTCATCAGTTTTGCTTAAACAACATCTGCATTCCCCAGAAAAGTTTCAATTAAAAGTGAAAAACTAGTCCATACCAGTGTTGTTGCAGAACCAGCCATCAGGACAACAATAAGAACATTTTTTTTAAGTGCAATTTGAAAAAAGTTTTACAACAGTTGAACTAAGACTTTTTACTAGTCTCTACCAGATTTGCTACTTTTAAAAATTGATTATGACAGTTGTCCTAACAAGCCAGTTTAAAAGATGATCTTTTCAAGCATAAAAGATAAATAGTCTATGCTGGAAGACTTTCGATTTGCTCTAAAGCCACCAAAAAGTTAAATCACAGAAATAAATCTTTTATTAGACCAGCAATTCTCAGTTGAGGGTGCGGGACATAACTTTTGGGGGTGCTTAAGTCTCTGGTGTATTGTCTGAGTTGATTATCTGAAACCAATGGATGAATGAAGCAAGGGGGCAAATTTTTTTTTCTTCTGCAGGGGGTGAGGGGTGTAAAACGAAATTAGCACCTCTTTCAAAGACCACTAAAGCAAAACGCTAAACAGAAATTCACCGTTTATGACGTAACGATGGAAGGCATCCTTTGTAAACGCAGTGTACTGCGTGACGCCAAACATTTTCATTGAATTCGTTTCATTCTCAGTGAAAAGCATTTGTGGCTGCGGTTGCCCAGCAACAGGCTCAAACTCCCACACCATTGTATCTGCAAAAAACGCATAGGTTTATTTATGTGAATACTAACAACGCAAGAACTATGTTTTCTGCAGTCCATAAACATTTCTTTCGATTGTCAAAAAACATAATAACTGAACACTTTTTCACATGAACGGCATTCACAAGCGTTGAGTATTGACAAAGAACAAAATATTTTTTTCGCAAATGCTCAGTGGAAAGTGCCTCTTTTTCACAAAGGCTAAAAAAACAGTCAAAATAATGTCATTTTAAATAGTTCTATTAGCACTGAAAGAATAAACGAACAACAAATTTGACTGCTCAAACCAGAACTTAGGAATCACACACAGAAAGTATAGCATTCACTTACCAAGAGTCTCATGTTTGCATTTGACTTTGTTTGCACCCACTTGCTTTATGGATGGCTTCAGAGTACAACCTTCATGGGTGCACCCCCATATCCATGTGTTGCGATACCAGAGTGTGGGTAGAACATGTATAGTGGCAGCTGTGTTGCTTCTATTGCAAACTGCAGGAAACATTATTGTGATAAGTAAATAAATTAAGCACAGCAATTTTCATTTGCATCAACAATACCTGTGATTTTACAAAAAATGTCTTGAGGTGCATTTTTCGCATACTCGGCTGTGATATCCCAATTATCATTTTTGCTGAAAACACCTGGAACAGCAAATATTATCTGTTCAACACAAGTCCCATTTCTTCCCATGAAAGTTTAGCAAACAAACTTTCTGTGATATGTTGCTTGCATATCTTAAACAACATAAACCACTTTAATAACATCATAGAGCCCAAAATCATTGATTGCATAATAAATGCATACCAAATTTATTTAGCAAAACAAACTATATAAATAGTTGCAAAACACGAACATTGTATTTTACATTCACTTAACTCAAACATGGTGATAAAAAGTATAACAACAAGCATGCCTTTGCCCACTTTCACATACCTGCATCTTCCAATTCAAATTCACTCTCATGTAAACCCCGACGCTGATTTTCACTAACAAGTTTTCCATAAGGATACTCATTTTTAGGATATTTGTACAGTGCTTTCATGTAGCTGTGTGTTGGCGAGCTTTCCAGATAGTAATAATTCTCTTTTACGTCTTCACCATGATTTCCTTCTGGACCTTTACAAGGAAAACAAAACTGTTACTAACCATTCAAGCCACATTATAATACTGTGCAATGAATTTTCATTTAGCCTGAAAACAACTGTATCTCACCATAACAGAAGTAATAAGTTATTTGATTAATGAATGATAATGCAATGTAAGTAGATGAAAATTTAACTGAGCCAATACCTCAGAAACTAAGCTAATGTTACAGATTTTTACATGATATCAATTAAAGGACACACTCACCAGTCAACCCAAACAATCTTTCTTTCAAAATAGGATCCTTCCCATTCCAGAGGGCAACACAAAAACACAACCTGCATTGTCTGTCACACATTCCTAGTAAACCATCTTCCCCCCATCTGTATGCTCGTGAACGAGAGTCTTCATGACTGAGATATTCCCAGCTGAAGCAAATGTTAATAGTTTTATAAGTTTTCTTGGGACAAAATAAATCATCAGTTCTTCTTGGTCAATATCTAAAGAAGCATTTCTAAACCAATCAGGCACTATAAATATTTTTCAAAGAATGTTTTTTCTCTTACTCAGAGAGTGCTCTCACAAAGCATAAAAGCTGTCTGCAAAGTATATCATATATATGAAGTATATATAGAATTATTTTNAACCCACCTAATAAACCTAGATGCAAAATTTAATACATTTGATAGATCCAAGACCTAACCTGAACTGGATAGAAATCTANCACAGTAAGAAAATGTTCATGCAAAGGGAAAAGTACCACAACAAAAAAGCAATAGTGCAGAAAAGAGAATTCAAAAGTGCACTTGGAGCTGCATGGTGGTCGGTCAATGACAAGATATTAGTAAAAATAGCAAAAGCCAAAGAGTTTAAATTTATTTTAGTAGATAGAAAGATAATTTTTAATTCAAAAAACTTCATAGAAACATTGCTGCATATCGCAATTAAGAATGATAATAACAAATTACCTACATATATCTGTAATTTTTTAATGGTGTTCCATACAGCACTACTGTTTCACAAATTATCATATTTCAGTTGTTCCACAAGAAATTTATTAATGGAATTAATTATCCATTATCACTATATAATTTGAATCTTTCGTATATTACAAGAGTAATGATCATCACTTGCATGGCTCCAAAAAGTTTGAAAAATACCAACTTATCTACAATGGTTACTATAACAAACTTATGAATCTCAGTCCATTGTACACCTCCGAACAACAAAAACAAATATTCTCAACTGGTTGTTGCCATCACTATTATGCACACACAGTGCATGGAAAACAAAAAAGTCTAGATGTTAATTCAGTATATATCGACCATTGTTCTACTAAAATATTTATCCAATTTACCTTAGTCAAAAAAATGCAAAAGCATCTACAGATTAAGCAGATCTTCTGACGTTTGAAGTAAAGCATACCAAAACAAGAAAATACTAGGAGAAAAAAGCTGGAAAACTTGCTTTCATGTACATCAGTAACACACAATCTTGCTGTGTTTGCAGCCAAATCTATGATCCACAACCACACTGGTGGGCCTCAGTCTCCTAACCTTCTCAAACTTTGTTTGGTAGTGATTGGAACAGTCTTTTACTAACCTTTGACTCATTTCAGCTGTATTGCAAAGTTTTTGATCTATTTTAGCCATTGATTTTGCTGTCATGAATCTTGTCTTGTCCATAGCTAATGTTAATAAAAGTGTTATTATTAGGGCCATTTAAAGCAATATTTTTTCTATGCTCCAGGAAGCTTTGAAAGAAACTTAAAAATAAAAATCGCACCCCTAGAAGTCTATGACAGAAGTTATAAAGTCATAAAAAGTCATATATTCCATGTTAGGTCATAAAGTCATATTTTGCATATTTTCAACCTAATTCAAAAAGAAAACCATTAAAACAATCCCATAATATCAGGTGAAATTATTATATCACTAGGTCTACGCTGCATCTTGCAAATTGACTACAGCTACTGTACACCTAATGAGGAACTCTATTGCCAAGTGTGCTGTTGCACGAGAAGCATTTTTTTGTTGAACTGCATGCAGCAACAGGGAAGCACCAGAAAGGTATTGAAAAAAGAAATATTTTTGTTTAGTCATATAAAGTCATATTTTCTGAAAACTAAAGTCTAATTCTCAAGATTTTTAAGTCATAAAAATTGGCCCTAGTTTTTATACTCCTATGTCACAAGTTTGGAGGCACCCATCTCCACTTGTACCAAGGGTCTTACAATTACTTTTGCAGCATATGCTTAGTGGCAAGTCAGTGATAGAACCACACATGAAGCTTTCTTTTGTATCCACAAATTAACACTAAATATGAGAGAATACAAGTCACAAATACAATGCTTTGGTTATTTGGCATGTCCTGAATAGGAATCTAACCTAGCTTACAAGCTTCAATAGTGTATGTCCAAAGGACAGTACCATTTTGCTACTATGCATATTTCCCTAATCTAGGTTTTATCAAAAACCTCAGTTTTTGTCAGTCAACTGCAGGGGTCCAGTAAAAGTCCGATGCATGGGTCATTTCATGCGTTAATAAACTATACAACAATGTTCTATATTTTTTTTTATTACAAAGTTTGGCAAATGCACCGATGGGATTTTTAGGCTTTACCATTTTCATCAAGGTTAAAAATCACTGACTTAGTTAACCTAGTGACATACATGATGCTGAAAAAGAAGTGGTAAACACATCAATTTTATTTATTTAAACATTCTTTTCTCATTTTTGCATTTAATTAATCAATAATAGTTCGGCTTATTGAATGGTTTATGTGCTTTACTCAATCAAAACTAATCAATAATTTTATTAATCACCTTTTACATCACCTTGCTCCCCACTTCATTATTTATTGCAACACTTAAAATAGATACTTCACTTAATGCTGAAACATATCAAGATGAATTTTTTTGTTTTAGTTTTCCACAACCTACTAACTACGGTATGCATATTGTAGTTAAAATATCTTTTATCTTTTGGAAAATTCTTGTAGCAACAAAAAAGTAGCTTTAAAACATGCCTGTTGAAAAGCAGTACATCATGCCCAGAGTAGTTTACATCTAAGGCATCAAATAGTTCAATAGTGAATAACTGATGAGTAGAGCAGACACAATTGAATGACTAATATCAATTGTATCCATGACCATTAAGTTCTGCAATGGTTTATTTATTGCAACCTTTCATCCTTTAATTAAAAGTCAAATTTTTATTAGATTTGAACAGCATTTTACAAAATACGGTTATGAGATGACTTGGAATAAAAGTTACTATGAGGATGTGTTAATGTCATTAATTAAATGGGCAAATAAATATTCAATACTGCCTATTGGCATACCAATTTCCATCAGGTGAGTAATCTTCCCGCACAGTTCCCCATTGTCTTTCTGACAAATAAGGCCCCCATCGCTTCCAGTTCTGTTTTCTTGCAGCATCTTCATCCAAACGGTGACTTTCTGCCATTACACACCACCACTAGTTCCCTTCAGCTTCTGTTCTGAGTGTACCTACAGCAAGAATCAAACAGTTAATTTGGGCTCAGAATGCAAACAAAAGTATACCTTCCTTGTACAGCATTTCAACACATCAGAATTTCTTAACATCAGTCTAAATTTCTAAAAACTTTCTTAAACTAATTCCAAAATTTTTTTACTGATTCTCTAAAATTTCGAGTCAAACGGAAACAGGTAAATATACAATATTGTATTCAACTTTATTTTCCAGACTTCGCTTGTCACCAACTGAAAGTATAATCATTTGCAGCAGCAAAACATTTACAGTAATCCAGTAATGAGGAATCTGTGACGCGTGCAAAACGCAAAGGCATAGCCTACATTACTAGGCCTACTCTACTGTATTTCAATTTTTGCGCAAAGCCTATCCAATCGATGAAAACTTATCAATCAGAAGTCAAGTTTCACATATCTTAAAGCAAACAACGAATTTCTTCATCGTGTCACTACACTTCCAAATTCGCAACGTCATCTACTTCTCTATCAGGTCCGGCTTTCTCTATCACAAGAAACTTACTCGGTAATTGGAAGCCCTCTACTCTGATAACTGTGAACTGAACCGGTTTCGGAAATGAATCAGCAAATTTTGCGGCAATGAAAACTGCAAGTTTCCCATTGCAGGAAAGATGAGCGAGCTGTGAAAATTGTCAATCCGAGTCAGTCTAGTCCTCTCAGCGCTAACCAGTCCATCGGGTGCAGCTGCACGGCAGAGATGAGCGGACTGTGAAATTTTTCAGTCCGAGTCTAGTCCTGATCCGACAAAATTGAATCCGATCCAGTCCTGATCCGCAAAATTTTTGAAAATCATCAGTCCCATCCAGTCCTGATCCGCCAATGTACAAGCAGGTATTTTCATTTTGTCTCAAAGGGCAAAATAACTACTGGAGCTATTTTGCCTTCAGCTAAATACGATTGGTTGAAAGCAAAATAGTTCCAGCAGTGCTTTTGCCTCATGAGGCAAAATAGGCACAGCTTTTTGACATTGCCAAAGTTTGATAAGTAAGTGTCTATTTGGCATTAGAGGTAAATCACTGCTGGAGTTATTTTGCCATCATGAGAATCCGATTGATAGGATACGTCAAGTGACAAGGACGACCCAATTGGATTAGCGTAAGGTCCTTGTAACATGACCTAAAACCCTAAACCTAAATCCAAACCCTAAACCTAAACCCAAAACCTAAACCCAAACCCGAAACCCAAAATTGAAAGCCAAAACCGAAACCCAAAACCAAAACCCAAAACCTTAACCCAGAATCGAAGCCAAAAACTCAAACCCAAACCTAAACCTAAAAGCTGAACTTAAAACCTAAGCAAGAACCTAAACCATAAATGTAAGCTAAACCCTAAGCCGAAACTTAAACATACAAACACCCTAAATGTAGGCTAAACCCTAAACCTAAACCCTAAACGTTTTGAAAAAGTACATAAAAGGCACTCCTATCAAAGGTGTAACCTCTNCTGGCTAAGCCAAGGAAAAGGGTGAGATCAGAACCAANGAACGCTCGCACAGCAGTCGTAGACACTAACCACTCAACTATGTTCACGTTGCTACTAGAATTCAGCCTTATATGTGGACAAAGGTGGAAACAGTTCGAATTGCAAAATAGTCCCAGCGGAGCTTTTGCCATTGATGGCAAAATATACAATGCCATTTAGCAAATCTGTAAAATCGGATTACAACTAAAAGTTTTGATATGTTCAGAATAATCACACAAAAACATCAAATATTTTCTCAGTCCGATCTAGTCCTGATCCGCCAATTTTCAAAAAAATTGCAGTCCGATCCAGTCCTGATCCGGCCAAAATTGGCTTCAGTCCTGATCCAGTCCGATCCAGTCTTTATCCGTGCTCATCTCTGCTGCACGGCGCCTCAAATCGAGACACCCATTTGTACCCGCCGCACAACAACTCATCAGTTTTTCTGACAACAACAACATACGTGCGGCGCAG
>JGI24021J15306_10004442_pt1 | contig 16304 bp, 13 predicted proteins | sample Ectturendosymbi1_FD_15306 | JGI IMG/M metagenome (IMG submission 15306) | reverse complement strand
CCCGTCACAGGGTCGGTCACCATACACTGAACAGAGGCAGCGGGGCAAACGTATGACGTGTACCTGCACGAGGTGTTTCGGGTGTTTTGAGGGGCGAAAATGGTCTCTTAAATTTCTCCAACGGTCTCTCAAAACACAGTAGAACCTCGCTTTATGACTACCTTGGTAAAGCAGGCATCTTACTACTACGGCCACTTTTTGTCAGTGCCGAATGAACCCCACTGATTTTTCATTACCTCAGCGAAGCAGTCACCTTGCCGTTCAAAATTCCGACCACTATATGGGCGTTCGAAGTGGATATTTTGCCTCAGAAGCGCCCACATTTAAAACCTACAAAGTTTCAACACAACACCTTAGCAATAGAATTCTCCATTGACTACAAGCGCTCGTAACGCATCCTCGTCTGTTACGTAACAGTGCCTCCCCGTTGTAGGAACTTCCACGAGACATTCTTTGATTTCTGACAGTATGCAGCTGTGCTTCCAAACCTGTGTGCCGCGAGAGAGTCACAGGTGTGCGGAAAAATTTCTGTAGTGAGTTTGTATTGTCAGACTATCTGTTGCGGTATTGAATTCTGCGGCATATGCCGTAAACACAGGGCTGTGGAGCCGGAACCTTGATATATTTTGTGGCGGAAGCCATTTAATAAAATCCTGGCATCTCTTACGAGTTCCAAGATTGCCGCATGTGTAAATTGCACGCGGCCTCCTAGATCCACAAAATACATAATTTCGTGACACCTCATTTGGTACAATTATACGAGAATGCGAATAATACAATGGTTTTCGGTTTTCACTGGACCAAATTATTTTGGAACCAGAACTAGAGCCAAAATACTTTAGATGACTGGAGCCTGATCCTGAAACTTGATGGGTTCCAGCTTACCAGCCCTGGCCGAAGTGCGCTTGATGCTTGTGCCGTTGAGTTGGTCAGTGACTGTACAATTGTGTGCGTTACTGTATGATTTGTTTCTATTAGACAGACAGACAATGCTTGTTTTTTTTACATGGCCAACGGAAAGACCCGGAGGTCACCAAGTCAGCTGACCATATTATACTGTAGTGGCTAAGAAAAACAAGCGTACAGTGTATGATAACTCTTCCGAAGAGGACGTTTCGTTTAAGTTATTAGTTACGTTTAAGTCATTAGTTTCGGCGTGTCGTTTAAAGAAAACTGTGTTGAGAAGTGTTTCGCAGTCAAACAAGTTTGGGAAACACTGGTATACAGTGTGATATTTCAAACTGTGGTTACCTTGTTTAGCAGTTAAGTCATCATGACAAAACAGGTTCAGGATTAGGCTTTCGTTGAGGTTATACAAACGTGAATACGAAGTAGTGGTTTCAAATTTTTGAACATTAAGGTTCGCATGTTATTTCACGGAAAACGTCGAAACGTAAACGCTCATGCTCTGACAAGCTAGCAATTTAAATATACAGCAGTTGATTTGCAGTAAAGCCAAGACACCTGCTGTTGCTTCTACAAACCTGGGAAGGACATTTGCCAAAATCTGCACCGCTAATAACAAATAAGTTGTGTTTATTGGTATTCGCAACTTCTACTTATTTAGATAAAATAGCCGCGGTTTCTCAAATTTTCTGAACGGTCGCCCTGACCATACCTTTGAAATACCCTGCGCGAACAATGCAAGAGCTCAGATTGTTCAGTGCCCATCAGACGCATACTGTTCACAGAACCAACGCGAAGCCGCACACCTTCATTCGACGCAAGCTGGCTTCTGGAACGGGACAAACAGGAAATACTTAAGCGATCTTACCAGTTAAACACATAGGTGTGATTGCCCTCGCCAACAAACTGGGGATGTCCGGCTCCGGCTTTTGTGTCGCAGAGAAACGAGATCTGGGCGGAGCGGCGGTGTTTGCGGTCCCTGTAGAAGTCGCCTTCTCCATACAGCAACTTAATGAATCCGTTGTAGTACGTCAGGTTAGCTGTCAAAGTTCGCAAACAAGGTCAGAGAAATAGCTACGCTGGATGAACTAACAACAGCTCTAACAAGTCAGGCTACCTGATGGTTTTCCCAGTGTGAAGTGCCGCCTCTCGCCGCCGCGTTCCACTTGGCAAGCAGCGGGATTGTGAGAGACATCGTTGCATGGGGTCTGGGTCAAAGCTCCACAAACGCTCACGTAATAGTCGTACTGCGCAGTCGTGACCTGCACGTGATAAGGATTTTCAGAGACCAGGAAGCGAGTATGTCAGGAACTTAATGAGTTCAGAACTCACACTTTTCAGGAGTCAAGACCATTATTAAGGAATAAAAACACTATTTATGCCACCATTTCCATGCTTGAGGTGGTGATGACGACTATAAGACTGTTTGAAGACATACATAAACAAACAAGCTTGGCAGCCATGCTTCGGTGAAAGACATGTGTCGTGTGCATCAGCACGTGAGCATATCTTGGCAGCACTAACAGTCGACAATGTACTGCAAATAGTTTTTAGAAACCATTTACACTGAGCGTAGCTTTGACGAAATTTAATGGATCATGCACAAAAACACAGTGATTTAGACAATTTTTTAAAAGTGAACCACTCTAGTAAAAAATGTTGTCTCTTTGCTTTCAGTCAAATCAGTGCCAGGTGCCGAATTTCTAAAAACATAAGGTATCTTTTATCTCGTGATTTTAGTTTTGGGAGTGTGAAAGCAAACAACGAGAACTACTTATTTTCAGGCACAGCCTTTCTAACACCAAAATGATGACCGTTTAGGCAAGCACATCGGTGTTACAATAAACAGCAACAAAACAAGTGAGTCATCAGCAGTGCACTAATGATTTGTTTATCGCAAAAATAAAGAATGAACAACAACCCCAGTGCTACCATTCACCTGATAAACTCCTCTGTCTTTTGAATGCTGAAGACAACGCAAGTCAAACGTCAGACCAGATTCTTCGTCCGAGACAAGGCAGTTTGAACCATGCACGGCTTTCACGGGACAGGCAGCAGCAGTGTACCAGCTCAAATGTAACTCGCATTTATCCGACGACAAATATTTTACAACTGGACTTGCTTCCAAATCGCCTGCCATGAAACAGCCACAAATGGCTTTATTTCCCTGTTTTTTGAATATCAGATGAAACACTAGGAGAGAAAATTGTGTGCCAAAGTCCAAAAATCAATAAAACCCGTAATACTGTAGTAAAAATCGCAGTACACGTTCTTGGTAATGCACGAAAACTTCCAAACAACCCATCTTTGCACCTCACAACGCGACACATGCTGTATCCCACCAGAAACAATCAAGAATGTTTGGGGATTGTATGTTGCCATTGTTAAACTCGGGCTGCAGCGTGATTTTTAAACGACATGGGCCAAAAAACAGATTTACCTCTAACAATGTGGTATCGGTTCTCAGTTTTTGGCATTCTCACTACTTTTCAAAGTTTTCTGTAGTACTATAGCAACATGCCGCAGAAAGAACATATTTAAGACATGTAAGCACAGTTTTTGACGCACAGAGATGAGCAAAAACGTCATTTTTCAAATCTGAAACTTACACGAAAGTATTGTTTCGTTCAAGACAAAACAATAAGCCACTGCAAAATCCATCAACTCTCAGGTCTAATACCATTTTGGCTACCGTGCTATCTAGTGTCGCAAAAATCACCAACGAGAGTGACTTACGCCGGTAACATACCTGGCCTGCAATAAAATGTTATGAAAGTTTTCTTCTTTTTTGATTGGTTTTCTCCGCAATCACCGCCATCAGAATAAATCATCATTAGCCTGTTGTCCTGCACAAAAATAGAGCAAAACCCGGCGCTGATTTCAGCGCTTGTAATCTAACAGCTTGACAAATAATGATTTGACGATACAAAATGTAATTACCAAAGCCAATCAGACGATACGGATGCGAAAACACACAAATGCTATTCTTTTACCAGACTCATAGTAAGGTTGTAACGGTTCACGGAGCCAAACGAGACGGATGACTTGCCGTCCTTGATTTGACAAGCGGCTGAGCCTGGAGCGCAACCAACTGTCAGGCGATCTTTCAACAGCTCCCTGTCGAAGCAAGTTAAAAAGCATAAACTCAGCGAAATGCCGGTCCGCATATGCTTTCATTTCGCTAGCAATGTACGAAGCAGCGCATTGATTGTATGGCAACGAAAACCAAGTAAACGTGGCGCTCTTACCCGCAAACGTTAATCAAATATCTCGGTCGAGATTGCGAGTCACCAGAGTCACTACCGGACAGCGCCTCCCAGTTTCCATCACCTTCAAAAAAGTCCGCTGCTTTAAATACACGCACAGGCAAGTTCGATAGGAAGATTGACGAAAGCACCAAGCTTCGTTACCGTTACACATTGACAACGAACTGATGTGCTCGAAGTTACCACTACACGGAGATATTGACAGAGACAGTTGCCAGAGCAATTGAACTCGTCACGTATGAAATCGAAGTGAAGCACAATCGCTCGTCAAAAATGGACGAGAATGAAGCGTGCACAATGCTGGGCTAGCCACCGAGTTTAAACGAACGTCAATTACGTTGCATAAAGACTTGTTGCATGCAGCTCGCCAGCAAGACCCTATGAAGTAAACCCCACGCACGGGTTTACAGTGAAGTGGACGACAGCAGGACGAGCCTTGGAAGATGAGCTCGTTTGGTCGCGACAGTTCAGAACAGACATGGCAAACTGTAAGGGTTAGTTGGAAAAGAGGGGTATATCACCGAATTGTTGAAATAAGCCTGCTTGTGCAGGTATACATTAAGGAAGCCTTAATTGTCATCCAAGCATGCGCTACTCCGGGTATGCAAAATTTCAAGTACATTCTATACTAATTGTTAAGGTGAACAAGCCTATGATTTGAAAGAATGAAACTGAAGAAAATTTGGTAACATCAAACTTTTTACTATGGTGGATTTTATTCGAACCGCAAATGGCAACATGGTAATCGCGTATATGCGACCAGTTTACACAATATTCTTTTAACATTACAAGATAAAACTCCATTTTTTCAAAGATTACAAATAAAGTGACGCAAAATAGTACCACTTAAGCATCTAGGACCGATCCAAATAAACACTCTATAAACATGTCTTATATTTTAACACACGACTCTTGTTGTATTCTTACGGCTGTCGTTTGATCAAAACCTCATGCTTGTAACTTTAGGGTGCGGAGCATTTTAAGGCAAAATCACACTAATTTGACCCAAATACAGTCGTTCGCAACCAAGGCTACTAAGTCTTACTTCCAAATAGGGCACACGTCTGTTCCAAGCAACTGAAAACAACCCAACCCATGGCCTATGAGTGGAGCTATGACATCCTATACATTCACCAGACTTCTAAAAGAGTAGGGAATTCTAAACTACTAGCCTTGGGTGTGAACTGCACATGTCATTGAATAACTTCTTTTGTGATACATGGGAGTTTTTTGCTGTGTGGTTTTGGTGACCGCTACGAAATGTTAAGAGATCGCAACTAGTTTATCTAAACACCGAGGTCGTCGTAAGAGAGATTTTAGTGTAGTTTGGTAGTTGTCGTAAACCGAGGTTCTACTGTATTTTGAGAGACTGTTGGAGAAATTTAAGAAACCGTTTGTCTATCAAATGACTTAAAAAACACTGAACGTAGCAACACCACAGACACACGGTGAGTTCTGATGAATTGACCCGTTTCAGGATTTTCATTACGTAAAACAAGAAAGTGGTCTAAAGCAAGGGTCCGCAAATAGTGAGTCGCGACTCCGATTTGGGTCGCTAGACTTTCCCTTCTGGGTCTCAAAAAATTTAAATTTACATTTTAAATTTGCCACTCTCACTAGACAAACTAAATGCAATCGTTTACTGTTCTATTTGCTATGTTTCAAACAATTTTGTGCAAGAAAATTGCTACTGTCAATTCTATGTCTTGAAATTGATATTTAATTGCAAAGTATTTTCCACAAAATTAGATGCTCACGAAATGTTTGGGTTGCGGGAATTTCGCGGCTCTAAGGGAGTAAAAAGCGCAAAATTTCTGTTGCATTAACAAAGTGAAAACTGCAATTGATTTTTATGTGCACTGGTTTAAATAGCAATGCGCAAATGGAAAATTCAAACAGGGAATCATGTCTGCAAAACCGATTTTTAAAATTAACAAGATGTACCTGGTATTTTCGAAAGCGATGAAAGATCAAACAGCTGGCCGTTCGCATCTGTCACATGACAAACAGGCTGGTCCACACAAGCCAGACTAGTAGGCCAGTCAAAGTAGTAAGTACAGTGCAGTTCATGGTTGAACGACGGTGACCCAAGACCTAAAATTGGAAAAGTATGTCAATTGCCGTAAGCTATTTCCGCAAACGAAGTGGGTGCGCTTCGCACAAGCAGCCTGGCAACTCTAAAGCAGTTTGAAAGGCTACTTTGCCAAAAGTAAAAGTAAAACGGACAAATGATGATTTTTTGAGAGAATGCGTGATATATAGCCAAAAATATAACTTATAGCTTTCGTCAGCATGTGGCTTCAAACTTCCTGTAAAGAGGACTTCCTCTTACTGTAACAACTGGCTTACTACCAATTCAGTTACCACTAAACGTGCCGTTCACCACGTGCAATGAATCTTTAATCACTTGTTGTAATTCACTGGTTCCATTCCTTGACTGGTTTCAGTCAGGATGCCGCATATACCTGTCTTTCATTATAAAGCAATTGCGATATACCCAAACCTTTAGCTTAAACTCCTGTCTAAATGAAGCTCTACGAAAGTTGACATTTTTAAGTCAATCTGGATCTTCGGCATTTTGGTTGGTTGATGATTTCAGAAATATCTTTCAAATTCACTGAACCACAAGGTTTTTGTCTTTAATATATATACAAATACAATTCATTGAGGTATTTATTCTAAATCAGCCATGTCCAACCGAAATGTCTTACTGGGCTAAAAAATATGTCACTATCTTTGTGAGGGCCGCACAATGAACAACTGCATGGTACTTTTAATCACTCATAAATTGCGATGCCATAGGCAAATTTTATCGCTGATGAAACAGCAAGCTTAGTAAGGAATCCGTTTAGTGCAGAGGAACACGTGAGTAGAAATAAAAAACCTAGAAATCAGTTTTGAACCGATGTGGCAGTGGATATGTGGAAGTCTATCAGTGCGTAATACATCTTCTTCATCGTTTGAGCGAGTTCTTATCCGCTGCTAGGTGGCACTAGATCTCGGGGCAGGTGTTGACCAGCCATTCGATTGTCTTCCAGAACCTTCAGGCCATGCAATCCATGGGGTGGTCGATGGATTGGACAGTGGAGGATAGCATGTTCAATGATCCGTTCTACTGCGCCACACTCACAAGCCGCAGAAAGGGGCCATATCCGATTTACGTAAGCAGGAACGCAAACGTCCAACACCGGTGCGGAGGCGGTTAAGTAAATCCCACTGTTCTTGGCAGAGTCATTCTCGCAGGGTGGGTGCCGATGTCGGGGATGACAGGACGAAGTACAGAGTATCGTAGTGTTCTCCAACCACTCCGCACACCATCGGTGATCCGCCCAGAGCACACATTTTTGTTGTTGTTGTTGTTGTTGTTGCCATCACATGAACTGATGAATTGTTGAGCGCCGTGTACAAATAAGTGTCTCGATTTGAGGAGCCATGCATTTCCACTCGATGGATAGGTGGGTGCTGCTGAGTGGAGCAGGCGTCCAGGACTAATAGCACGGTGTGCTGGCGACGAAGTGGCTCCTTTGTGACGATGCTCAGCAGGTTGGATGCCCGCGAGGATTGGAAGGTTGTCCGCTGGTGCAGGACGCAGGCATCCAGTCACAATTCGTATAGCGTCGTTCATGACAGACAGGATCAATGAGACACTGCGGCACCAGGCAGGAAAGCAGTTCTCTGCTGTTGAATAAGATGGTTATTCGCAGCGTTGTTGCTCCAGCACCCCAGCCAGAAATCCACCTGAAGAGTGCGACGCATGATGTTAGCTTTTTGCGAAGTGACTCGAGGGGTCGGCGATACGTTAACGTACTGTCCAACGTTACTCCAAGATATTCGGGCTCGGAGCAAAAAGGTAGGGTTTCGTTGTTGAAGATGACTTTCACCTCACGTTCAGCTTCCTTGTTGTTGAGGTGGAAGACTGCCGACACCGTTTTTGTAGCACTGAGCTTCAGCTTCCACGTCTGGAGGTATTTACCTACTGTCGTCATCGTCATGTTTTTGCTGAGCACTCCTTCCACTGATTGCCAGTGTCCATCAGCATGCACGATTGCTAGGGTGATTGGCTAGTCAGAGATGTAGATGTTGAAAAGAAGAAGTGCTAAGACGAATACCTGCAGGACGCCATTCTTGAGGCGTTGTAACCTGCTCCGTTTGTTGTTACCTGTTGTAAAGGTGAAACTGCGATTACCAATCAGCTACATGATCATACGAACCATGTGTCCGCCATACAGGGTCGTAGGCTACTGTGAGATCGACAAACGCAGATCCGGCCTTTTTCTTACCCAAAAAGCTATCCAAATGTGTTGCGTCGGCAAGGTGACCTGATCTACGGTCGGCTTCCCTTGTCAAAAGCCCGCTTGTTCCTGCGGGAGTAAATGATCAATGATTGGTTCGACACAAGTGTAGATGAGTCTCTCGAGGATCTTGAAGGGCACAACAGTAGAGATATTGGGCAATAACTCCTTGAGTTCCCCAATGGCTTATTGGGCTTAGGTATCGCAACTACTGGTGCTCTTCTGCAGATCCTGTGAATTTTGAATTGGGGCGTGCAGGAAGTGAAGAAACTGCACAACCAGGCTTTGAGAGCTGATCTGGCGTGGAGTGTAAACTCCAGGAAAATAGAAACTAATTCCTAGCTCCAGGTGGTTGAGGGCGTTAACAACCCCCTCCTGACGTGAAGGGGCCAGAGATACTATCTCCCTTATGTGTTCGGACTTTCCAATGATCGGATACTTCCTTGTTGACGAGCCTCGAAGGCTCGCGGTCCGTTTTTTTAGTGACACGTTCTCCGTGTTGTGAAGCGATGGAGTTCGCTGAAACGGGGCACAGACAGGAGTGTCCAGACCTGCCAGTACGTTTATTCATGGTGCTCCACGCCTTGCGGCTGCGTGCGAGAAGTCGATGGAATTGACAGCTTGTTCCAACCAGGCANTAAAGACCATTGCTTCAAAAATATCGAATTTGAGTTTATAAAAATAAAGACAGGCTGTCATTGTGTTGTAAACACACAATAATGAAAAGTTAACTGGGGCGCACTAAACCTTTGACTGGCCCGCGGGTTGGATATAACCGTTTGGATATAACCGTTCTAAATGAATCTAATGCCTACACGATATAACATTTTGCACAATTCTGCGACCAATACTTCGTTTTACCATTACGTGTCCGAGTTGTTGGAGGGTAATAATCATGGAAATAAAAATGACTTGAGCACTGCGCAGTCTCGTCAGATTCGGTGACATGCTGCACCAAACTTATCCATAACAACTAAGCAGTTTCGTATTTATACCAAGCACAACTTCCCTAGTTTTCCACAAGAAACATTACAATACAAACAACACAACATGGCAGTTGTTCATTACGAAAACCAACCTGCAGTTTCGTTGCAGTGAAACAAAATGACTGAACTTCGTCTGAAACCGTTTCCACCGCAGCGGTCGCCGTGTTTGTATACGAGTGAAAGTTGACCATCGACATACTGCACGGTATATTCTTCAGCATCACCGGCAATGAACCCTCTAGAGTTTGATCCTGCAAAGAGCAATAGTGTGCTAAGATTTCAACGTACGTTACGAAAACCGGAACCAACCAAGCAAGAGGCATGCACCTTAGCGAAAGAGCGCACGTCATGGTGAACACATACAGTATAGGGGTTCCGCTAGAAAATCACGAGACGGAAATATGTGCGGGCACAGGCGCGCAAACAGGGGGGTGCATTTGGTGCTATTCCCCCCGGAAAATTTATATATATTGCATGGCAATTTTAACATTTGCAGAAACTTTCAAAGAATAAAGATGAAATTTTACATTCTAATAATATTTAAGAAGTCTTATTTGAATTTTTCTTTGTCCTACTGGTTAATTATCTCCATACAAGATTTATCTTGAGACAGGCCATCTGATCAAAAATTTCGCAAATGATTGGCATTTAACCACAAATACGCTGGAATTGCCAAAACTCGGGAGATTGTTTAAAATGTTGCTAATTCTAAGGCATTTTTTATCCTTTTCTTCGTGTACCACTTTTTTCTGAGACAGGCCTCAATTTGGCCTCATGAAACTTTATAACATTTGGGTACTGTTGAACCGTGCAAACTGTTGAAACTATCAAAGTGATAAGAGAAATCTTGACATGTTGGTTGCTATTAAAAAAGATTGTGGCCACGTCAAACAGCTTGTTTCACGACCTTTTCATTATTTTTGTTAGGGGCAAATGTATCACCATTATTAACGTAGGACATTGCTTAAAGAAACGTTGTTTAGTTGCATTTTCGGTTCGAAACCTGATAGTTTTTAAGTAAATTTAGCGTGAGCACTGTTTCACGTTTTAGTGTCTTCCTGGGTTGGTACCAGTACCTCGGCTTGGGAAAAAGAGTTCAGTAAAGTGTCATATGAGTGCTAGTCAACTATTGAACGCACCTACCTACTACACCACTTTTAGCTCCAAATGACGCTTTACCATACCCAACTTTTGCAACCAGTGCAAGCCCTGAAAGCTCATAGCCTTAAACTTCCTAGTCAAAAGTCTGCAGTGAAACAGGAAGCTAGTCAAAAGTGTGCAGTGAAACAGGAAGATCCAGTGCAGAAATTCTTTTCGGCGAATGCTCACTTTATTCGAACTATTTGGTGCAGTCTTCCTTTTTATTTGTCGTGGGAACTGCGTTCCCACACATCTTTTTCAGCACTACGCCCCTGATCTTGATTAAACTGAAAAGTTCTCATTTTCGGAAATGTTGCGAAGAGAACTTAATCTGTGACCGTTTGCGAAAAAGTTGTAGCACGGTTGAATCACCACGATGACGTCATCGAATGAAATTTCATGAAAATTGCCCCCCACCGAAATGAAGAGCTGGTTGCGCCCCTGTGTGGGCACACATACCAAAGCTTAACACGGTTTTCTGCACGATTCAAACCGTAGCGGTTCATCATAATTTGCAGATACTACTAACGGAAACGGTTCTGCGAAAAAAGTATCAAAACGAACAAAAGAACCTTACATAATTAAAAAAACAACGGAACGCTTAGCATTCGTTCGGCTAACTTCGAAATTATCTCAGCGCGAGTTTGCTTTATAAGAGTCGGTACATTGTTTTAAGCACGTGCCTCTTGAGCTGCATGGTAGTAAAGTTGGGTTTCATTCCTGATCGGGTCATACCCAAGACTTAACAAGCACTACCCGCGGCCTGACCAGCCTGGTGCTCGGCGTCGATGGGTGGGTACAATGAAACGATTCATCACACGCGGTGCTGTCGTTGGCTCGCTATCAATGCAGCATTCACTATGAAAGTAACCGGGTGGTCCGGCGCAAGCGAGCGGAGATGAGCATCGCGGGCCACTCGTGACGCTACAAACGCCGTAAAAAATGGGAGTATAATGAAACTGAAGTATTTTACAATTTAACAACGTCGTGAAGACTTTGGTCCCAGCTACTATTCCATTACTGGACAAATTTGTTGTTCGTTTGAAATCATGTTTGAATGCAGGCCCGTAGCTAGTAGGTTTTAAGGTATGGAGAGGCAAAATACATTTTTAGGGGGATAAGATTTTTGTTTTTATTGTATGTTTAAAGCAATTTTTGGGCACAACGAAATTTGCGGGGGCACTGCGGTGGCTACTGGCATGCTCGAATGAGAACTGTCCACAGATTGGTATACAAATCCATTGCTTCAAAAAACATTCAATCTGATATAAATTATATTTTTAAAAATACTTAATTGCAGAGGGCAGCTCGGGTTCTACAGGTGAGCCCGAGTAAAGCGCGAGCGAAGTCGAGAGAACGCTTGCTACGAACGATACTTTTTGATTCAGATCACCTGCAACATGAACGCGAAAGGCCAGACATGGAACGAAAATATATGAACAGTGACACGGGCCAATCAAGAAAGCCTGAGTTAACAAACTTATATGGTGTTGTGGGTGGTGTCACTAATATGCAAAGCAAGCAAGCTAGCGTTCTGCGGTGCAAATCGCAATCGCAGACTCGGGCTGATCCCGATGAGAGCCTGAGTCGCCACTGCACATTAATGAAAACTCGTTATAGAAAGACGGCAAAAAATACGTGTGCAAGCAGGCTAGGCTCAGTGTGTGGAAGCAGAACAAAAACAATGCAAAAATATGAAACCTTAAACTCACTGGCGGTCGTAATTCATAAAGATACACGTAATGCGGTCGGGAATAAAGGTTGTGTGCCCCTGCCCCAGGACCTAGGTGGACAACCTAATTCGACACTAGATGGAAGGAAAATAAACAGTACACTACATGGATGACAGCACAGCGCAAATACTTTGTTTTAATCCCAGATGTACATCGTGTGAAAAACCAAGTGTTGAACACACGCAGTTTTTTGAAGTGAAAAACGGGAAATGACAGGAATGACGACAAATCTAATAATTTAAACACTAGGTTGAAAAACAAGCCAAACAGAAGTCAGCAACAAAACGACAAAGGTGTACTTCATACGTGCACTACGCGAACGTTCATGTTCATGGTCAAATACGCGATGTTAACGAGCACCAATGATTAGAGAATTTGTTTTACACACGCAGCAAACTAACTTCACCTAATCTGCACCCCCATTTTTAACCTAATTGCGTAGCAGGCTGACCGCGGTTAATTCGCAGTGGAGGTTTAGTTGCGTGATGAATATCAAGAGCAGACTCGTCTGAAACTGAAAAGAAACCGTACGTATTATTCAGGCATTACTTGTAGTCTGGCAGACTGCGTTCGATGTTTGTCCTTGTCCACACGATATTCCTGTTGTAGAACATACGTTTAAGAAATAACTCGTCTGGTCGTTATCATTTGTTTGAATCTTGTCTGGAAATAAACACAACAATAATGAGTTCAAATCTTTAGCGTGTGGTACATGTAGTAGCTTTTATGGCTTTATTAAACATTTAGAGTACTGTTCCATTACGATGCCAACTGCAAACATGCCGAAACGCTTGCTACCAAGTCAAAGGAGTTCGTACACACATGGACTTTCTCCACCTAAACATACATGCTTTTTCTTTCCTAGTTAAAGGAGTCAGATCGAGTGAAATCCCATGTCTTGCGATGTCCAACCCGCAGTGAGAATGTGTAACAAACTCGACTGGGCATGCAGCTTCTGTCCACCATTCAACAGTGTATTGACAATTTAACGAACTCGTCACAAACGGCTCTCTGGAAAAAAGTATACATATCTTACTGCATTTCAATCAAACCAAGTATTTTTGCTCACAACAAAGAAAAAATGCTCTTCAACAGCCGGCTTTGCTTGCACCTAACATATATTCTACTAATACTACAAAATCATTCGGTAGTGCTGTACTTTTATCAGTTTCAATCAGGGTTGATAAAATCATGATTTTTCATAAAAATCGGAATCTTGATTTTTTTGATTTAAATCAGATTTTTATGATTTTATGTGCAGAGGGTCTAATAAGTAAAAATTTTTATGTTAAGGAGTTTGTTTTAATATAACTTTTGTGCTTTGTTTTCTAGCACAGCAACTAGAATTCAGCTGAACTTTCATTCAAACTTACTTTGCACTCATGCACCATGCTTAAAGCAAATCAGTTCATACCACCAGTACTGGTACACACAGGGGCGTAACAAAGTTAGATGGCGCCCGAGGCAAGAAGCAAGTTTAGCATCCCCATATTCGAACCTAAGATTTTTCAGAAGCACATTTACTGCATTGAAGGATGTACATGTGGCCTTTTTAGGACTTTTCAGCACCACCCACACCCATTTGGCACCCCTGCAGTGATTCAGTGTCCTCATAGTGATTCGGTGCCTGGGGAATTGTGCCCCCCTTGTCCTCCTCGTTACGCCCCTGGGTGTATAAAACGAAATATTTTTTGAAATGACTCAAACCATCAGTTCATCAACTTCATTAACACTTATGGCATGTTAAGAAGCTTGTACAAAAATACAAGCTTGCCAGCCTTTTTGGTGCGAAGTCCATTGCTAAAATTGATTATTGTATCGCAGTGGTTGCTCTTGACCAATCCATGAACCTCCTCATGCACTGCATGGCCTGCTGCCCTGAGATCTAGTGCAGCCAAGCAGTGGTTAGAAGAACTGGTTCAAAAGATGAAGAAATTGTAGCGCAGCTTTCACTAGTTCAGCTTCCACAAAAGTATAACTTAAATGCATAAAATGGTAAAAACCTATACGTGTTATTATGAATCTGAATAAAAACAAGTCCTAAAACTACTATTTCTACAGTCAACAGCCTACACATTTGCTGGAATTAGATGTACCTCTTACTTTGTGCCAGGCCCGTAGCCATGGGGGCATTCAGGGACAGTGTCCCAATTTTATTGTGCCCAGAAAAGTTTGTTTTAAACATACGCCGTAATAAAAACAAAAACCTTACCCCCTAACAGTATTCTTTGCCCTCCAAACCTTTAAACCTGGCTAGGGGGCCTGCTTTTTATCATGACATTCTGTGCTTAGAAACTTGTGGCATTCTGACAGTTCTAAGTCTGCAAATAGTGATTTAGTTCACATATCATTTTTGCAGTTCCACGACTACTGAGACCAATTCATTTGAGACTTTTTCATTTGAGACCACATTCATTTGAGATCACATTCATTTTGCACCATGTTAAAGTGAAGCTGTTTTGATTTACTGTGGATCGCACTTTTATGATCTACCTTTCACTTCTTTGCAGGAGACCTGAAGTTTTGCAAGGTGACTATTCATTTGAAGTTTTGCAAGGTCACGCCCTTACATGTCCAGGGGTGACTCACGCCGGGTTGTAAATGCACTCACACTTTGGAACACCACAGAGGCCAGAAAACTCTTCATACCTTGGGTTTCGAAGGGAGCGTTGCACCTCTGAAATGTCATTTAGACCAGGGCTTCTCAAACTTTTTTGTTCTGCAACCCCATTTTGAAAATGTTTTTTCTAAGCAACCCCATTAATGGATAGCCTTAAGCCCTATGGAGATAAGGGGGCCATGCATTGCCGGCATTAGCAAGTGCGGGACCCAATTTGAAACACTTCTGCAGGGTTCCACTCAGTGGTGTGTAGAAATTTGAGGGGATGCATGGCGTAATGATAGAAATCGGTGATGTCATAAAGGCAAGGTCCGTAAGGGTGACGCCAAGACCTTTCCAGCAGAGACTTCAATGAACAGCACCGTTAAACCCAATAAATCAAAGAATTACAACCCTCATTAATACCTCCTCTCCGGCTAGGCACCTCCCTGATCAGAAGGTCATCCACCCCTGATCAGAAAGCCATCCATACTCCTGGCCTGGTACAAGTGTAGTACCTGCAGAGTGGAGAGGTATTGAGTGCTGTGATAGTGGATATCCAGAGCCGAAAACTTGGCAGTAGTAGCAAAATATTGTGTTTTTCCAGGCAAGGAGTATTAGCCATGGATGACCTGCCGTTTCACCATTTGATGGTATTCTTCTGCAGTGAATCTTAGAAAACCATGTCTCATCACTCTCGTTTCTGGGGAAAACTTCTATTATGATTGCAGGCGCTCCTATTTGGGCTAAATAGTCCAGGGTAGGCCTAACATTCCGACTCATGATCTCTGGCTAGGTAGCAGGATTATATGTCAATCCAAATTTTGAATTTTCTTGCTTGCATGCATCATCAGATGCACATCTGATGAGGTTCCTTCTTTGTCAGAATCAACACCTTGGAAACGACTTGCAGGGTATCGCTTCACATACATAAATTTCCACTTTGACTATCTGGCGTAACATGACCAGGCTAGCTGCCTGCGTTGTCGCAATTGTGGTGTGGCATTAAAGGTATATCCTCAGTGGTTGAAATACTTGTCAAATGCACCTTTCTTTTTATGCTTCGGTCTGTTTTTGCCTTAGCTTTAGGTCTCTTTTGGTTGCCACTTAATATTTTCGGCCTATGCCTCTTGGTCTTTGACTCATAATATTTAGGTTAGTTGCAGTACAGATAAACCATATTCTTAAATAAATAGCCCAAATTCAACTGTACTTTAAACCAGGGCTGTGGAGTCAGAGTCGAGGAGTCGGAAGGATTTTCAACCTGAGGAGTCGGAGTCACAGATAATTTTAACGACTCCGACTCCGGGCAGACCTTTTGCTCACCAATTGTGACTGTTTGTTCCACAAACGTGCGTAAGCGTCACACTTGGCAATTTAAG
>JGI24021J15306_10004441_pt1 | contig 16304 bp, 11 predicted proteins | sample Ectturendosymbi1_FD_15306 | JGI IMG/M metagenome (IMG submission 15306) | reverse complement strand
CGCCGATGGACTTCATCGGCGCCGTCGACCACACGGAGGTCGTGTGCATCGAGTACGTGTGCGGGGCCAGCGACTCGGTGGACAGCGACGACCTGGTCGTTTACCTGTCGCTGCGGCGCTCACGCGACAGCGATGGCAGCGCCGTCGATAACCTTTCGGAGAGGTCGAACTGCAACTTCACAACCTATCTTCCTCCGCCGCTGCGCTTGGCNAGAAGAGCGTCGCGGCTCTCGGCGCGCTCCTTCGGGCAAGTGACGTTCAACCGCGGGGGATACGTATACGTGAGCGGCCGTGCGAGGGAAGACGCGCGCCAGGAGCAAAGCCAGTTCAAGCTGACCCATCACGAAATGTTCCGGCACGTTTTCGAAGGACGAACGCGAGAAATTTCCAAACGAAAGTGCGAGTCCACAACCAAGCACCAGTTCATTTCGGCTTATTTCGAATGCTGGTAGTCGTGCAAAGGCAACGAAAATGCAGACTTTTTTGAAGCAAAGACGTGTGTGAGAGCAAAGACGAAAGCTTGAATGGAGGGAAGCTGCTGCCGAAATATCAGGCGAAGTTGTTGCTTCCGCCAATTTTCAAAGTCGTCATACCGCTGAAAGGCTGGGCCGATGCGAATTTTTAGTCTTAGAATTCAAATGGCGAAAACGAAGCGGTCTAATTGACTACAACTTAACTGTTTTTGCTTCTGCTTGCGCAATAGCACTTTGCTCTAAATGCTATATTGCTTTTTGACATCAGCATCTCTTCCCGTCTCATGCGCTTCCCGTCACAACAAAACGAAGCTATGAACCGCGTTTACCCTGCAGTTCATGAGGAATACAGTATAAATGTGGTCATTTGAATTTGAAAAATGGATTATGTGCGATGCAGGAATAACATACCGTACGTGAATGCTTGTTGCATATTTCAACACATTTTCATATTTGTAGTGGCAAGTGTTAATTGAGACCAGTAGGTCAGCATACCCCGGGAGGTGCTCTATGTCCCCTACTACCCAACGTCGCTGCTTCACGTACAAGTTGCTGGTGTTGTTTTTTGCTGAGCCATAGAAATCTCAACTATTTGCAACACGTGTCCCAAACATAAAAGAGAATGTTGCATTAACCTTTCGAAAATTGCTAATTTTCCCGCGCATTCTTCTTGCCATTACTTCCTTGTGTCTTCGTTCTAACAATCCTACTTTTTTCGATTGAATAATTTCGTTTGTTATTAGTGGAAAAACACATCTTAAATTTTTTTGTGTAATGCAAGGTTAGTATTAATGTTGTCGCAGTCCTCCACTCCAAAGAAAGAAAATATTAAGCATACTTTCAGATATATTTAGTTTATCTGTTAACAGTTTTTTTAAGGCGTTTTAGGGACCCGAAACGGGTCCATAGAATTTCAAATCGGGTCCTTAGAATCAGAGAAAAATATCGTCGGGTCCCTACAGATCCATACCGGGTACCTAACATTTTCCTTAAAAAAAACTGCTGTTAGCGGATAGGTTGATTTGGCTTTACCAAGCCAATCCCAAGACACCTTCTTCGCGTGGAGTTGCTATTATTGAAACTGTTTTTTTGTTGTGGTTCTTTTGTTTATTCATACCTCCCAAAACAACTTAACAGCAGAAGAGCTGCGATGCAAACGTGATACACTTCACGTTTGTTCTTTCCAGCCATTCAACAATTCAGAAGTTATCAGGTCAAAGCGTATGTTTCGAAATTGCATCAATAAGACTTAAAGTTGCACATGACAAGTGGTCCAGCTAACCCTCAATAAGCCTTAAAATTTTGTCCAATGTGTTTTAGCAGCTGCGAAGAAATCGATAAATAGCTTCAGAAATGAGCTTGTTCAATTTATTCATGGATATTAATGGTTCATATGATTATACATTTCAGTACTGAAGTTACGCTCCAATTAATTAAAGGAATAATTTTGTGCAGGTTAATTTCTGCAGACATTTTTCAATGTGATTTTTCTTTAAGCTTCATGCACTAATTAAAACGTGCTGTTTAATATAGCAACCACAAGTTTCCTTTCCATGCATTTTTACGTGCACTTTGCTGGAGGCATTCATTAAGAAGTCGGAAAGTGGTTTTTGTTTAAAGAATCCAGTGTCATCCTTGAAGTTCAAATTACTGCTGAAATGTAGTGCTCTCACAAAGAATTGTTGCTGAAAACAGATGTGCAGCACATCCACATTGTTACTTCCGCTGCAGCCCTCACCCGCACTGCGTTATCCCTGTTCGATCAGTCTGTCAACCTTTGAGTTTCCTCGGGTCTGTGGAAAACGTGAAAATGTTATGGAAGACCTGTTCGTGTGAAATGTCAGTCTTTTAGTTTTTCAACAGCATATGCTTGCTTATCAAGTGTGGTACGGCATTCCTAGCTCAGCGCCTGTCAATTATTATTAAGATTTCTGGGAACAAAACTTATAATTTGAAAAAGCTTTTAGGTGCTATGTTCTTCTGTTTTTAACAAACGAGTGTTGTAACCTGCGTCATTCAGATAAATGTTTGATGAAAACCTTTTGCTTTGTGTTTTTTCATAGTTCTCGCCACCCCTACGCCTTATTTGTTGTGAACATCGCAATCCAATAATAAGTTTTCTTTTTCAAGGTCGCGCAAATGGCGCGTTGCAAATTTTTTTGTGCGTATTGATGTGAGTGTTGTTTTGATGTTATCTTGTTTGTGAAGCAGATAGTCAACAAGTTGTCAAGGACTTTAAACTTTTTCTTCTCGTGCAATATGTTTTTTAGTGTTGCATAACGCGCCATGAACTATTTTACTTTTTTCTGCCCAGTTTGATCGGACCGCGGAGAGCAAACTTTTAACTGCTGTAACTTAGACATTAATCTAAACTTCCATAAGGGAATTTATTTCCAAGTTTTTGGTGCGAGTCCTTTGATAGCAGACTTTTTAGACGTCTGTTTAGGGATTATTTTTTTAAATGCCTTTTTTAAAGTTCGCAGTGTACATACCGTATTTCAAAATTCACGTTTTCCCAGACCAACTCCAGCCAATGTGTCATGCAAGGATGTAATTGAAACGATAGCGGGTCACCCCTCATACTTTTTATACCAATGGGGAAAAGCTTTTTCTAACCTGATAACAATAGAGGAAAACTTTTGAGAATATTCCAGATGGTCCTACTTCAAATCATTCTATGTTTTATAAAGCTTTGTTGCTTAATCACAATTCCTTTGTATGCGTTTTCTAATGTATTTCAGCTACATCTTCGGTTTCAGACAAGTTTACTTCAAATTGTAGTGATTGAAAACCGTGAAATGGCTTATCAGCATGTTGCCAGAGGCCTTTTATATGGGTAATGGCTTTGCAATCCCGCCATTCGTCCTCCATACCGATGAAAAGAGAATTTTGCTGTGTTTGTGTCTCACAGCATAAGCATCTTCACGCAAACTTGGAGTTTTCATTTTGACAAAAAACAACACAGAAAAAACACACGGATAGCATTATGCGCTTACGTTTGTTAAAAAAACAAGAATGCTTCTTCCTACATTGCGGCGAGTCTTATCCTCATAACTCCTACTATTTAACTGAATTGGTGAAAATTACTGCTTCGTGTCGAAACAACCGAACATGATGTGCTTCGAATCTGAACGTGTTTTTCAACAAAACTGTCAAAACGCTGCTTTTTGCATACGAAGGTTTTGTTCCAGAAAAATCCCAGAAATCGAAGCTGCGCTGTCGATTTTCAGGATGAGCTTTGAAATCAGTTGGCTGGCCAACTGTTTCGCCTAAATGCCGCGTTTGGCAAGGCACATAGAGCTCAATCCGATGTTACAGTGTCTATGTCGGGGTGACCTGTTGATCTTTTCATGAACAAATTAGATTTTCCGAACAGCAGGGCACCGCTGGAAATAAGATTGTGCTGAAATACATTTCTCCGCTGATGAGTATTAAACCGGCCTAACCAGGGCTAAGGCTCGTTTAGTTTTAGTTCTGCGTACTCGGTCGAAACAATCCTAAAGCTTTTGAGTTGCTTTTATATATTTAATTCACAAGGAAGGGAATCTAGGTGTTGATTCACCAGTTCTCACTTTGGATATTCGTTTTTCATAATCTGTGTTTTTGTGATTTGCGTCTGTTGGTCGCAAAGACGAAAAGCGTTCTGTTGTTTTCTTTACCAAAGTTTAATATTAAAAGCTGCATTGTACTCGTTCAAGTGCGTTGTACCATTTTACTTCAGCACAAACCAGGTTTTCAAAAATGTATCGTCGATTCCTGTTCAAAAGGCGACTCACAAACCACGTATCTTTGCAAGGCCATGCTTACGCATTTGTTTTCAAATACACTCCTTCAGTTTAGTCAGTCTGCTACAAGGCATGTCTGGAAAAAACATGACTGTGCAAAGACGTCACAGCCAGAAACGCCGGAGCAGCGGTAGTGGGGGCAGTAAAAGAGTTGATGGCAATGGAAACTTACAAAAAACAAAACATCGTTACCAATTATGTTTGTGTCTGTTCATCAGCAATGGTGACCTCAAAAATAAAAACAGAATATATAGAAAAACATTCTGAATTTTCTTGGTGCGCCAATAGCTGCAATAAATTTGCTTCAAGTCGGTCTACATAAACCATGAAATTAGTTGCGATACAGTTATAAAAAGGCACCTCCGCCCCCGTTTTCCCCTTTAAAAGGGCATGGGAAGCAATGTTTCCGTTCTCCGGCGTCCCTGGTCACAACGCAGATAACAGAATGTGTTTTTGCAGCGATACAAAATACAATCAGAGAATAGCTTTCATTGAAAGATCAAAAGTAATCAAGATTTAACAAGGTAAGCAACCGAGCATTGTTCCGTGCCAATAGTCGCAATACTGGGTTTGCAAGTACACTTCTCAATAAAACATTTCACGGAGACGCTTCGCTACAGCTAAATATACAATGCGGAAGAGCAACCAACGTTAAGCTAAAGGTCTCACAGAATCGATAAGTACCCTGAATGTTATCATATGTGCAAACTTGCACTGAAATAAATTTTGCTCATGACACTATTTGGTTGTTTGCGTATGATGCTCTGACCATGATCGATTCAATTCGTTGGTGTGAAGAGTTTCATGAAATTGGCCTTTGTTACAATAGCGTTATGCATTCGTGTTGTAATCATGTCGTTGAATCAAGAAACGCATGCCTTTAAAACACTTCCTGTATGACCTCTTTCTCGAACTGGGTTTAAAACAACGGCGTTTGAATCAGGAAAAAACATCAGTTTATGCAATGTGCGACAGAACATTTACGAGAACCCTGAAAATTCTTAGGGGCACTGAGTTGCTTAGTCACTAGTAGGCCACACTTATTTCTCAGTGAGACCCACCGAAAGCAGTGTAACCACTGCTGTTTCTTTTCACTAGATCTGGGGGTTATCTGTTTTATCTAGGGTTCTGGGTTTTTTATTGAAAAGCTGTTTTTTTTATTCTGGCAAAATTTCAGAAATGTATGTTGTATCACTGTATTTTCCAATCAAGAATACAGTAGTTTAACAGGTGTAATGTGCAGTGTTAGAAGCCAGTACAGTAACGTGGGCTAGGCCTAATCAAATTGTTTGAAATCGAATGTTTTACGGATGCAAGACTAGGCATAGGTCAGCACTCCAACCTATCGCTGATAGGTCAGTGGCTGCTTGTGCATGATGATGTTGGAATGCTTTTTTTGGTTTTGAAGATGCTGTGATTGAGAATTTGCTAATTGCTTTACAGGCATTGTGATAGATAGGAATGCAAATTTATGAATGGTAAATTAGAAGCCAAATATTGCAATGAATGCAATGATTAGGGTGAAAAAGGAAACTGCAAGACCTTGAATGTATCACGCACATGTTTCAATTTCTTTGTGCATTTAAGGGAAGACAAATGAAAACATTATATGTTTTTTAGAAACATCTAATTAACTTTTTGTGTTACTGCATACATTTGATTTGCTGGTACTTGTAAATCGTCAGTATGTTTAAGAATGGACTTGAACGTGTTAAAAATTTGATGCAAATAATGCATATGACCTTAATTTCGCATGTGCAAGTACCGGTAGCGTACATTTCAAGTTTGGTTTTAGCTTTTTTAAACATTTTGAACGTCTGGGTTTTTTGTTATTTTCTGTTTTTTTAAGGTAAATTATGGGTTTTTTCTTCATAATATATTTGCAACACTGATCGAAAGGCGTGCCAATGCTTTGGGGCCAGGTCCAACTGCATGGGCTGCCAGAGAGAGAAATATTCCGACCTGCAAATTGGCTCCCAATACCTAGACTAATTGACTTGCGCAACTGAGAGCTCGCTCAGCCTTAGAAAGAAACTATATGATCCTTAACTGGAGCCTTGTCACGCGTAATCACCTTGGGTTAAAATTGACCTTGGAATAATGAAGGCAAAAAGAAGTTCCAGTTTCCCACAAATTGAAGAAATCCGGAATAACAGGCCCATCACCAGTTTTAACGTCTTGACCAGGACTGGCTGCAAAAAATACCAACATCAGGTGATTGCTGCAACAAAATGCAGTGCATTAGCTGATTATGATAGTTGCACATTCGCTAGACGACAAACAAACTTTTAATTTCATATCTTGAACTGTTGTGTATAGAAGACAAATTTTCGAGGTTTGCTGGCGGTGCTTGAAATGACTGTACACTGAGTGCAGTTGAAATTTAACGCCCATGTAAGTGTCACGGCGTTGTGAAACATAATCGTATTAATTTATTGGGAAAGCCAGGCTGTGGAAATCGAAATATCATTGACTCATTTCAGAGGCTTCTTACTGTGACGGGCGATGTCACATAATCACTCAGAGTCGGAGACATATAGAAAAATAACCACAGTAGAAAGCACGTTCAAGACTTCCCTTTTATGAGAGTAAGGTGAACAAATGGTAATAGAATGATCTCGGCGTGTGATCTCTATTGCTACTGGAAACCTTGGGTGGCTGGACATGTTGGCTACTCTCAAAATTCTTGGCGATGCAGTCTGACTGCAACATTACCTTTCCTGATGACAGAGCGCAAGAGCAAAACAATTAAATATGAATTAACAAACATGAGTTGTTCCGAATCACCCCAATTTCTACGTTCCGATCGAAAGGTTCTATTGCAGTTGTAAAATGTCAACTTACCGCCCTCGAGATTCTCATGTTTTTGCTTAAGATCGATGTAACAAGGCTTCGAATTATTATTGTGTATAATTGTCACCTACCAAACATGTCGGTCCTAGTTTTTCTTTTGAAATTTGCATGCATCTAAAGACAATAAAATATGCTATTAGTCCGGGCGACTTTTAGTCTACGCCAGGGGTCTCAAACACGCGACCCGCTAGGGCGTTTCGTGCGGCCCGCGATGCTTTTCCGGAATTTTCAAATATTTAACGTTTAGGCTACGTTGCCAAGTGCCTTGAAAAGAGACGCCGCGAAATATTTGAGCCAAAGTTGAATGATACCCAGTGCGGTTTTCATCCTGGCCATAGCACTACAGACCAAAATTTCACTCTCCAGCAAATTTTTGAGAAATCTTGGGAGTATGCCAAAAGTCTTTACACATGTTTTGTCGACCTCGAGAAAGCACACGATCGAGTTCCTCGTGAAAAACTTTGGGTAGTGTTGCGAGAATGGGCTACGGCAGTGTTTCCCAGCCGTGGAGGAATACCTCCCCAGGAAGAAATTCATGAGTTCAGGGGAGGAATTTCCGCTTCATAGTTAAGTTATCTGTTCATTATAGGTGTTGTAGCCTACTTTTTTTAGTTGACATTGGCTTTTTCAATCAGTTGTATCACTTTACCTTTGTAAGTTATTTAGTGTACTATCACATGTTTTTATTGACAAACTTTAGTGCCATTTTTTGACAACAAATAGATTTTGTCCAACGTTTATTAATCAAGTTATTGTGGTCAATAAAGACGATTGTTCCAATTGTAATTAATACTAGCCTACGCGCAGCAAAAAGCTACACTGCGACAGGTAAAAGGTGGATATGAAAGAATATATTGTTAGATCAAATATCTTGCAGACTGCAATCTGTGTCAACGCAAAAATGGAGTTTTAACCCTTTCAGCCACCCTGCTGAATTTTTGTAATAGGGGAGGAATGAAAAGTTCTGAAATGAGTAAAGGGAGGAACGCATCAAAAAAACCCTGGGCTACGGTGTTGGCAGCCGCTTGTTACTGGCCGTCAAGTCACTGTATTCCTGCTCAGAAATTTGTGTCCGTGTTGGGAGAATTAAATCATGACCGTTCACCGTTGGTGNTGGACTCCGACAAGGGTGTGTGCTGTCACTGCTTCTCGTCATAGTCTACATCAGGGGTGGCCAAAATACGCCCCGCGGGCCGCATCCACCCCACCGGGCACCAACCAGTTTAATCCTACCCGCCAAATACCTTGCACATTTTTTCAAGTGCCACGTTTCCGACTGTGGACAGCAGTGCAACAGCATTAACTGCTGCCTGTCACGTAAATCGCACTGTATCCGGCCCTCCAGTGGCCAAGCAGTCGCTAATTCGGCCCTCAGGTCAAAACGTATGGCCACCACTGGTGTATATGAATTGGATAGACAGTCACAGCCGAGTCGAGGAGAGTGTCACATTTGTGAGCTGCAGGATCAAAAGTTTACTTTTTGCAGACGATTTGGTACTGCTAGCATCTTCTCAACAGGGTCTTTCAACATGCCCTTGATTCTTCTGCATGTGACCGAGCCAGAATGAACATTAGCACTAAAAATACCGAGGTATTATGTCTCTCTGCAAACCAAAGGCAGTGTACGCTGCAAGTGAGCGGAATACACTGCAGCAGGTGGAGAAATTCAAGTAGGGGAGATGAGGATCTTTGACCAGGGTGGGCTCAATGGCCATAGGCTGTTTCTCGCCACCTAGTGAACGTGTGTTCTTGTGGTTTTGGCAGTGAAGCTGAGATTGCTTCCTTGTCGCCTTTGTGTGTTTTAAAGGAGCTACAGCTGTTAAATCAATTATTGTGGGCTAATTTTAATTTTGAAGGAAGAAAGTAAAATTTTGGTGCCTGCATTGTTTTGTTTTTGCAAATGACAGGCAGCTTTTTTCGAAAGATTTTTTGCAAATGTGATATAGTCAAGGAAAGAGTTAAAAAACTGCAAGACTTTGAGAACCGATACTGTACACTTTTTTTGTTATAACATGTAATGCAAAAATGGCGGTGGAAGGGACCTTTGAACCATGCGAGAAAGGGACCAATGACCCGGTGGTTCAAATGTCCTTCAGCATATGGTCTAATGTCTCCAGCTTAAACAATCCTACTTTCAAAATTAGTAAATGCAAAAAACGATTGTTTATTAAGAAGGCCTGAATAAGGCGTTGAGCGATGTGACGGAGCAATAAATTAGTATGCGAAAATCTTCCAAAGATAATAATATTGACTGAATATCTTACGTCGATAGGTTCAAAAATCCAAAAATTAAGGTCGTGATTCGGTGACTAAACATTCGATGGCTACTATGGACAGGTGCGTTGATAGACATATAAAAATACTTTTGCTGGTATTCCTCATCCATTTTCCAAGTTTTACGAAGCATCTTAGAGAAGTATGTACGAACCAATCATCTAAGCACAGTAATATGAAGCATCTGAGCTAAAGGTTTCGAGCACAGCTGAAGAGAAGCCAAAGATGCGCATAAAATCGTGAGGCGTCAACTATCCGTATCTAGCGATGCGAGTGATATTATAAACTCAGTACATTAAGACAGTGGCACAGCAAATGATCACTCCTAAACCGAGCCAGAAATTGGTGGTGTATTGAGCGGATTTTCGGACCAGATTATTGCGGCGGGTTGGTACTGCATTGTAAAAGTTCATTCCAACTATGGAAATTTCAAAATGCTTGTGGAATTGGTGCTGACGGGACCTGATGATGATGGTGACTTTGAAGTTCGTAGTTGCCCACAAAGTGCCTTTCTGGTGTTTTGGGATTTGATACCGATTTATCTCAGCAGGGACGCCGGAACGGGGGTGCATGACGGGGGCACTGCCCCCTTGCCCTTTGAAATTGGGGGCATAGGTGCCCTTACATAACAGCATCATAGGTAATTTCAGAGACACTGGAAAGCGGTGAAACGAAGGTGGTATATCTCCCCAACTCTTTTAAAAGGAGGCTGCTTTTTCATAACAGAATCAAAGGTAATTTTATGGTTTATAAAGATCGACTTGAAACAAATTTATTGCAGCTTTCGCGCACCCACAAAATTCGTAATGGTTTTCTATAAGTTCTGCTATTATTTCTGAAGTCAACGTTGTTGCTGCGCAAAAACAAGCATAGCGGGTAACGATTCGTTTGTTTTTTACAAGCTTCCATTGCCCTGAACTTTTTTATTGCCCCCCCCTGCCCTACCGCTGTTCCGGCGCCCTGTACCTCAGTAGAGAATTTTGAAGGTGCTTACGACTGAGAAACGATTGCAATTTGTGGTAACCAACCCAGAGTGACAGTCCAATTCGTATCTCTCTAGTTAGGCTACATCGCAGCCCGTTTCATTTCTTACTTACATTCTTTCGTTGCAAATCGCTCCACTGTATAATTTGTATTACAACGAGAAATCCTGGAGTATGTTGAAATCTCAGTTTTTGGAAGAATTCGCTGTATTGCACCAAAATATGGCAGGGGATTCTTCGAGGTGGTTCAAAGGTCCCACACCGGTGGTTCATTGATCCCACACATGTGGGACCAATGAGCAAAAAAAATTTTTTTTCAAATCAAAGTTTCAACCACTTCCTAAAATTATATCCTACTGATTTTTTGTACGTGGACAGAGGAGGAGATGATCAATATTCATGCTAAATTTTGGAGCTTTGCTAGCTAAACTTTGTGACTTATGACCTTAAACGTAAAAAATGGCTCATTTGTCCCACATCCCCCCTACATAGGGTGGCATTTACCAGTGAGGAAGGTGGAGCGAGGAGGCGGATGGATTGATAAAGCAAACGCAGTTCTGCCTGAGCTTTCTCGATCCCAGGATCCGTGATCACAAAACCGGAAGCTTTCAAACACCGCAAAGCTGTCAGTTTTAAATCGGTCTTTGTTCCGATCCTTACCTATGATCCTGACTCTTGGGTAGTGACCGAAATAATATTATCTCAGGGGCAAGCGGCAAAGATGGGATTTTTGCGAAGAGCCCATGGTGTGACACTTCCTGACAAAGTGCGCAGCTGTGAAATTCGCGGAGCCCTGAAAGTGGAGCTATTCCCCTCCGAATTGAGAGAGCACAGATGTATCGGTTCGGCTATGTGTCCAGAATGCCCCACGAAAGACTGGCGAGGCAAATCCAGCTGGACAGAATTATCTGAAATTCCTGTTGACCGTGAGGTATTCCACGTCCTCCTAAGGCTGCAGCACCCGCGGCCCTCCCTAGGGAAAACCGGCACGAAAATGAATGAAATGAATAACATTCACGTTATTTGGTTTCTCGCCTAGCGAGTGAACAAGTTCCTTAGACGGCTAGAAATGATTAATATGAACGTAGAGAGCAAGAAGCGATTTGTCTGTAATCCATGATACTTTTCACAGGAAATAAAGATGCAAAAGCTCTTTCCAGTAGGTTCAGGTACCGCCGTTGTTGCGTAATGCGGCCCACGTGTTACCTTATAAGTCCTCATGTGGCCCACGGAGCAAGTTGAGTTTGAGACCCCTGGTCTCGCGGACCACTGCTTCCAGGTGCACATGTTTTCAATTAGGATATTGATCTGCACCTGAAAAACACCGTGGCAATATTTGTTGATTTGGCTGACAGACGCAAAATGCTAGTCTAGTCAAACAGGCGAGCACTCCTTGTTTATCTCTTAGAAGTGATCTAATCACACCCTATGTTGATGAAATCCTGTGAAGTTTGCTTGTGTTGCAGTTGACTGCATCGCCTTGAACTACTGGGGCAAGCACAAGATGGCAATTCGGGCATTAACTAACAGGAAAGCAACCAACAGCAATAGAGCTCCCTCACTGAGTTCACCCTGCACTACTAGGTTGCACTATCATTAAATAGGGATAAGAGAATTACGATAATTCGCTTGTGGTGACTATCACAGTGATTTGTTACTCGTGGGCACCATCTACCGGTGACCATTTATTTACATGTGACGCCATGTTCTGGCCGCCACATTTGTGCAAGTCTCACTGTTTCCATGTCGTGTCGGTACAAAACACATTTTTTTATTTCTGTGAAAATAGTTGGTTCCACAATTTTGGAAGTTTCTTGAGCCAAGAAAGCTGGGTTTGCCTTTAATTTAAATACCCGCTTTTCCTCTGGGAAGGGTCATGGGGACAGCAGCCGTAGGAAGACTCGAAATACCTCGCGGTCAACAGCAAGATCGTTCTGGCTCTACACTAAGACAGGCACAAGCAAGTTCGGAGATATAGTCATTCCACCTGGTCCTTCTGGACACATGGCCGAACCAACGTAGCTGAGATCTCTCGATTCGGAGAAGTGTCTCAACATTCACGGCTTTAAGAATTCCACAGCTGCGCACTTTGCCGTGGGTATCACACCGTGAACTCTTCGCAAAATTCAAATCTCTGCCGTTTGTAATTAATATAATAAGCTACTCTTTCAGTCATTACCCAAGATTGGTGACCATCAGGCCGCTAAGTAGGGGGGAGGCGAAGACCCCTAGAAAATTTTTCGCCCCCCTGGAAAAATGCGTTGGACGTAGTTCAAAAGAATCGGAATTAGTTTAAAAACTTTGGGCCCCTCTCAGAAAACTTCTCGCCCCCCCCCTGGTGTCACAAGCTGATTACGGGCCTGGTGACCATAGGCAAGGATCTGAACAAAGACCGATTTAGAAAACAGTTCTGCGGTTTTTGAAAGTTCCCGTTTTGTCACCACGGATCGATAAAGTTTGCGCAAAACTGGGTTTGCTTCACCAATCCGTGTATCAATCTCCTGGTTCCGGCTTACGTCACTCATGAATACTACTACAAGGTGATTGAACTTCTCCACCTGCTGCAATGTATTGCCGCTCACTTGCAGCATACACTGCCTTGGGTTTCTGGTAAGTCAAAATACCTCGGTCTTTTTAGTGCTGATTTTCATTCCGGCTTGGTCGCACGCAGTGGAAAACCGACCAAGTGCATCTCCAAGGGATTGGGTTTCTTGAATATATGCCTTTCGAATGTTGCTCACCCCCTCCGTAGAATTTCGCGTTTCTGATGATTTCGTTAAATTTGTTTTCCAGGGATTACTTAACACTTCAGGAAAATGGAATTGTAGTCCTAACTGTTTTACTAATGTGACAGTGAGAGATAACTTAAGCTACTATATAAACTGTGGAACACGGCGTTCAATCCTGTGTCTGTTGAGACTAAACAGCGCAAAATCAACCTTGCTTCGCAGAGGTTCGTACTTGGGCAGAATCCCTGGCTACGTGCTCGTCGCAGTGCCCAGCACCGCGAGGGCTATTTAATCAAGTTTCCTTCATGTAACCAAACCGGTCACTGAAGGCGCGCAGAATTGCAAACTCAAGTTCAAGGACCCGGTTAAAAAAGCGATGTACAGCCTCTGACCAGGTTCTTCTGCATAACAATGTATTCGTGAACCGCTTGCGCATCGTTTGAATAAAGCCAGGGTTCTGCATATGGCGGCAAGTTGGTGTGCCACCTGTATATTCACTCCTCGCATAGGGTAATTCTTTCAAGAATCAACCCAGCTGACTTTCTGGGCCCGCCCACGTTGCTGACAAACCCTCGCTTGTTGTTCAAAAGCGGAACTCGCGTCATTGGATAAGTTTTTTCTTGGACAGCGTTACATGCAAAGCAATTAAATATGGTTGTTATTGCCCTGTGCAGAACCGTCGCCAGGAAGTCTTCGACAGCGGGGCTTGACACTGAAAATTTGATAAAAACTACACTGATTTCAAGTGTTTCGTACTGTATTTCAATTTAAGGGGTTTTGAGCTTTGTTTGGGGAGGCTAAGGTTACAAAAGCCACCCGGTTGTGAGGTGACTGGTCCTGTGTTCCATTGCGCTGCCGTTTTGTCAAATAAATTGAAACTAATTATGTTTCAAATTATCTATTTCTCTTTGAACAATAGCTTACGATGCCCAAACTGGGGGTAAATTACCCCCCAGGGGTAATACGCGATTCTTCGGGGGGGTAATGCGGTACCAAAACCACAATTTTGTTCTACATTATGAGCGATCACTGCGAAATATTGTGGGTAATAAGACCTAATTGCTACCTCGATTTGGGTAACGGCCCGAATAAGTTTGGGAACCACTGTTGTAGGTGAAATATATGTTCTGTATGATCTCACCGTCTGATTCTTTGCTGAGAAAGGATTCCTTTCGATAGACCATGTTTCAGATCTGCTTTCTGTCTACGCTGTGCAATTTCATTTGACCTGTTAGTTTCATTACCTGTGTCCACTCAGATATGTAACTTGCAGGCTGATCACAACTAAGTACAATAAAATGGGACATCGTTTTCAAAAGTCATTCAAAAGCGGTTATTTTGCAAAGATTTAGCTGTATGGAACTTTTACCCTTTCCAGCTTCCCTGTCAGCGCTCACGCATTCTCATTCTACTTTCATTAAAACAACAAAACCACGGAAAGCCTCTCTTTTTATTTAACTTAAACGGGTGTTTGTCGAAAGCTGTTGTTGGCCACCGACCGAGTTGGAAGTGTCGAAAGAGATCATGAAACAACACTCAAGCCCAAGTTTCGAACGCAAAAAATTGCAACGAACGCAAGAAACGTTTGAACAGTTATATACAGCACCGTTGAATAGCACAGGCCCGCGACACAACAAACCAGACCAAAAAAAAGCCATTTTTCGTCGTTTGACCAACTGATGGTGAAGCACTCGTATTATTTCTCGCGCGTGCCACCGGCAATCTATTTTTTCTTTGCCTGAAACAAAGTCGCGAAGCGCTAAGGCACCTGCATGAATTGGTCAAACAGCCACTCGTCGGCGAACGCACACTGCGGCAGGACATGCAAAGCGGCTCACGCATGTGGAGCTGACAGTAGATGAAGTGGGCGAAACGCGCACCAGGATGCCGGTGGTGGTGGTGCAGCACATGAACGCGGTGGCAGCTTTTGTTTGGCTCAAAATATTCAGCTACAGATACCTGACAGAAACAATAGCGAACCCTGTAAAATTCGTCCATTTTCAGCAAAGTGTCCCGTAATTCACTCATTTAACGACAATCTAAAGGCCAGTGGCCATTTCCGGCCCGACCCTACGTCCGAGAAACGTTACCGGACCATCTGCGGCGACAGACTAGGACAAAATGGACAAGTCGATTGCTCCGAGGACATTACACGCGCGACAGAATACTCCCTTTCCTACAAGTTGTTCTACAACCAGTTCGTCTTTGTGACGTCACAGTTCGACAAAAGACTACAGCCTGGCAGTACGCGAAGACATTTCGTTGTGACGTAACAACGCTCCCTTGAGATCTGTGACAAAACACAAAGTAAAAAACGAGCTAGTCGGTTACGTTGCCATAGCACCAGGAGTGGGAGGAGGTTCGCCAGGAGAAAAAAAAACGAAAAACTTCAGGCAGAGAAAAAATCAAAAAGAAAACGCGCGATTCAAGGGGACAGAGTGGGAGGTCGGGCCGTAGAGAAGTTGAAGGTTGTCGGCACGCTGGTAGTGCCGAACCGATATCCACCCGTCTTCTCGATTTTCTTCGATTCTGCAGAAGAAAAAGGAAATGTTGAAGCGATTTGTCAACTAATCTTCCATCTTTGCAGCAGTGATCTTGCAATACGCAAAAAGCTATTGCAACTCGCGCAGCAACTTCGGGATGTAGGTTTTGTTCTCAAGAAAACTTATCTTCAACTTTGTTGAATCCGAAAACACAGTGAACCAGTAGCTTTCAACCGGGGCCTCGCCGAAACAGACCGAAATTTCCCGGGACAAAATTTTTTCATTAAATAAATTAGAATAGACAGTACTTGGGGGTCATTGCATTCACAGGGTTCCATGAGCAACGCAAACACTTGCGGAAGGTTCCGCTGCAGCAAAAAGGTTGAAAAACACTGCGGTAAACTGTAATTCCAATATACTGATGATCATCAGCTCAGTTTCGTTCACACTCGGTTTTTGCACTCCTTTCGGAATTTCACTAGTGGTCTGCGGCGCCCACCCCCGCTCACTTGCGCCATGGCCATGGCCACGCGGCTACTCACTTGCGCCATGGCCATGGCCACGCGGCTACTTTCGCAGTGAATGCTGCACTGGTGGCGAGTCATGGCAGCACTGCGCGTGAACCGTAACCTTGCACCCATCCATCAACGCCGAACACGAGGCTGGGCTAGCCGTAAGTACCGTTTTTAAGTCTTCGGTATGACTCGACCGGGAATCGAACCCC
>JGI24021J15306_10004440_pt1 | contig 16311 bp, 7 predicted proteins | sample Ectturendosymbi1_FD_15306 | JGI IMG/M metagenome (IMG submission 15306) | reverse complement strand
GGATCCGCCACTGGAACCACTGGGTTCATTGCAAATCGATATCGCATCCCCCCACCAAATTAGCCTGTATCCGCTACTGCCTTTCCCTCTGAGGTTTTCTAACTCATCGCCTCGCCAGCGGCCGCTACCTTGTAAAATGGCATTCTCACCCAGTTGGCCTGTGAGGAAGGCGCGATAACACTCTCGTTCTCTGCCGTATGACTCGAAGTTTGGTATTCAGCCGCTCTTCGTTATCAGGATCAGACCCGCGGGCGAGTGCTTGTCCACCTGTACACGAGTAATGTCGATTTTTTGACCTGCTTTTTCTCGGAGTATCAAATGCATCGAGTTCAATGTTTCAGCATTCAAGGTAGAAATTGCACTTACGTGAAACACTCGCTGCTGTGCAGTTCTTAGCCTCTGCGACAGATTTTGATGACATTACCAATGATCATCTTGTCGAAGCACCGCTTTGACTACGTCGCTATAGCACAGCTTTATACTCTGAACCTTCTTCCAAGCAGCGGTCCTATTTTTCTGTCCTCGAACCAATAGCGCAAGCTTTTCGCCTGCAGCAGCAACTTGGGCTGATTTTGCTGGAAGAGGACAATCCTACTCCCAACACATTATCGTCGGCAAATTTCGACATCATCACAAAGAAAATTGGGAAGCCTTTTTTCCAATAGTTTTCCTCGTCTTCTCATGTCTGTTACCGATCCTTTCCTTAACTTTATATTGACCCTTCTCACGCTTCTCTCCTATTTTTGGTCAATAGGCTTATCTTGTCTTGCTCTGTGCCATTTGCATGTTCGTTTCCGTCCTCAGCTCCAAGCATTCCGAGTTTGGACAACGCAACATTTCCACCAGTTACGGAATCGCGTTACACGACATTTCACACACCTGGCATCTCAGGGGGAGGTTGACTCTGCAGCTGAACGTCAATCTGAAGTTGTAGAGTTATAGCCTGTTTTGTGCAGTGCCCGTGAACCTGTGGTTGAGCGCCAGGTTGTTGAAACTCAACCGTTGAATGAAGACTAAATGTTTTGCTAAGCTCATTCTAGTTTGCATTTCGTGATGCGTGTCTTTTTTCACTTTACCCACAACTGCTCTATTATTCTAGTTAGTCTCGTCTTGGCAAGTATCATCAGTTACTCTTTGTTCTTTCTACGCGAGTGTAATTTTAGCTCAGTTTTTCCTTCGCTGCGACTTTTTGTGTCCGCGCCTTCTACAGCGGCTTTGTTTCTTTTCTGCCACACTGCAGAGTTTTTTTGCTGTCGCAAAACAGAGACAACTTCTTTTCGAGGCTGTGTGACAGCTTCGAGTATTTCTTTCGTGTCGCTTGTTCTGTGGTACTTAATCAATATCCACAGCCCAATGAATAAACGCAAACACTTTTACCAGGGCCAGATTTAACGGATGCGAGGCCCTAGGCTAATCCACTTGTGAGGCCCCCTCTCCCATTGTTGCGAGGAAAAAAATGGAAAGCGTCAATCAATTTGCGAAAATCAGAAAATGACGCTCTGAAAGTACGGTCAGTAAAAAATTCTAAATCATTACTGGAGTGCCCACGATCATTGCGTTATAGTTGCTGCCTTCGACGCAAAGGTGCTAAATTGCACGGAATTGTTGAAATCCTACTTGGCTGCCGGGAACAGGATTATTAATTGCCGCAGGCAAACCAACCGAAATCGCCATAATTGAAATATTTATCAAAACACATGGTCTACGTTTTTTATAAGAATCACATCTGTTTTTCTTATCTGTGTTAAAAAAAACAAACAAACACACTGCACCTATACAATATGTGTGGCGGCATAAAGACTTTGAACCACAACGTGAGGACCACGTTGCAACTCGCTTACCACGGCTGTAAAAATCTCACACACACGAGCAAAACACGTCACGGAAAACGCACGCAAATGGTTGTAAATGTTAGCTTTACGATTCGCGTGTTTCTTACTTTTTCAGACTGGTAAGAATCGAACGCAACTAAACCGTCGCGTGAAAAGATGTGAAGTTTAAAAACCAGAACCGTCGCCAGAAAGTCTTGAATAGGGGGTTTAAATTTGCGCAAAGGGACTTGACATTCTGAAAATTGGATAAAATCTTCACTGATTTATAGTGTTTCATATTGAAATTTACAAGGGCTGAACTCACCAGTGCCCACCGTGGCGACTCGACTGGTTTAAATTTCGCTTATACTGTCATTATTGAAATACGTCGAATCAAGTAAGGCTGAACATAACACAGTAAACAGTTAAAAAGGTTTTGCCCTGCCTTCTTCATAACAAAATTATCTAAGAATTCATTATAATTTGTTTGCCTAAGTTTGTCACTTTTCATGTACCGAATGCTTGGTGTGAACAACCTCTCCTGGAACACTGCAACCCTCTAATTCATTTTTAATTCTTTTGAATCTTGAAAAGGACCTTTCGCCTGAGCAGTTATTGACTAAGAAATAAAACTCCGCGTGGTTGCATAAACTAAGAACCACTAATCTAAAGCATCAGACCCAAACGCGCTTTTGTCATTTTTTTGTTGTTTCCTTGTCTCGTTGGGGAAGAGTTCTGCGGTTGCCAGTTGGCAAAGTGGCTTTTGGTTGCTATTCAAGCTCATCAAGATCTTCTGTGATTTTCTTAGCATGGGAGCAGTACACACTTGCGCAAGTATTCAATTGCAATCTGATTTCTGAATGATTTTACTGAAGAAACTTGAAATGGAAAAAAACACTCTAACACTCACATCTAAAAATACCAATCGAGCTTTACGCGATACAAATGCTGACAAAACTACTGTATTGCTCAGTCACCTAAGAAACGACTTTGCTTTTATTGTAGGATGCTGCTGCTAGCCTTACACACAGCTCTTATCTGCATTACAACCTTGCTTTAATCAGGTGCAGTGACGTAATTGGAGGTTTGTTCCAGGGGGAAACTTAGCCGATGGGAACTCACTGGCTAACACTCAGAAAATAGCTGAGTAACAATAGCAAATCTGGTATTGAACGGCTATGCAAATACCCGAAATCACCGGAAAACACTCCGAAAAACGCAAAAAAATGGCAATCTGCTGGAACCAAAAGAATAGTAAATACCAAAATACAAGCTACGTCGGGGCCCGGTTTTACATTTAGCTTAGCAGAGGGGGGGGTTCGCACCCCTGCCACCCGTCAGTTATGCCATTGATCAGGTGCCTTTCAAACATGAGCAGCCACAAGCTTTTTTGATGGAGTCACACGTAACAATTGGTACTATTCACCAAACGCAGGATGCAGCCAGCGTGCTTTAAGTATATCGACAAAATAGTTGGTATGCCGCTTGACCAACCGTCATATTGAGATTCATGGAAACTCGTTGGAAGTCTCTGGCGTTATCACCACGAAAGTTGAATAAAAGTGAATAATATTTTAACACAAATTTTTGACGAAGTTTAATATAAATGATCATATACCGGCCATTGACTCTATGCGTACCACAGTTTGTTGGAGGCCCCTCAGATCTTGAGACTTAGATCTTGAGGCTTAAGCCTATATAGCCTATAGGTAAATCCGGCCCTGACTTCTACAATAAAAAACAACACAGCGTAAATATCCACCCTTTATATGTTGATTTATGCTTTTTGTGTCAGCTCTCGCGAACAGGATTGCCAGCAGAGCCGTATCAGTCGCACTTCATACCCCCCAATTGGGGGAGCCCATGCTAACACAGGGGTCCAAAATTCAGTCCCGTCACCACTTAACCCCCAAAAGAGAGCATCGAATCACCAAATTGAAATATAAAACTAAAGAAATCAGTGAAGTTGGGGAGCCCTTTGAAAGAAAAGTGCTTATACATTATGCAGTTAATGTAGGCCACTTTGAAAGCAAGGTATTTTCTCATTTCAACTACTGTTGGGGGCCCATTTGAAAGCAAAGTAGTCTATACAATTGCTGTTTTGCCCTTTGAAAACAAGGTACTTTACACATTGCAGTTGCTCTTGGTGGCCACTTTGAAAGCGTAGTGAGCCTACCTTGCCAGATTGGCTATTTTTTAACTGCGCTGACCATGAAAAGATACATTGTCTATTTTATAAAATTTGGCCATATTTTGAGTTTGTCAAGTTGTAAAATTAAATTTTCGTTACATATTTTATCTTTTTGTATTTTTTGTACAAACTTTATGTCACTGATATTGTAACACCACGGTATTTCAACCTGATATTGCTCAGAAGGATGTAGTATGACTCAGCTCTTGCGGCTTGCAGTCAGTAGATATTGCCCAAATATTTGTCTTACTATTACAATTGGTATCTGCTAAACTTGTATCTTAAGACTGCTGCACTCAGTTGTGTGACTGATAATGTCATGGTAGAAGCATTTTGCATTATTGGTTAGATATTACTGTTAAAAAGTTTCTCATTAATCTTACAGTAACACTATGTAAGTGTTTGCGCTCACGTGATCCAACCTTTTTGTTCGTGGACTTAATGATGGTTTTCAGCATATGATTACGATCAACTTAATGCAGTTATTGGGTTTCATCTCTTGTTCGTATATAGATCGACAGAATTGTAGCTTTATTTTTAGAGTGAAAAGTTAATTTCATGCTGTTTGACACAACTGTGTCAAATTGAAGGATTTATCTTTAATGGTGTTTAATATATATTTGTAAGTTTTGCTAAGATAAAGAAAGAGAAGATATAACATGCAATTTCAAGTTCAAGGCAGAAATTTAGGTTTTATGGTAAAACATTGCTTATATGCCAAACGAGATTTCGGCGAAAAGTATACTGCTTTCCAAATATTTTGACTCCCATATGCTCATATATAGTTAAAGAGCCATGACAGCATGTAACAATTAGCCTGTTGGATCAATTTTTAATTTAATAAAAGCTTACATCTGGCTCCGGTAAAAACCGAAAAGTTCACTCCTACCCCAGCTCCGGGTGGAGTGTTTTTAATCCGATTCCGGGTCCTGCTCCCACAAAAATTGTGAACTACAGCAGGAGTCCACTCCGGTTTGTACTCAGGCTCCGTGATCACAGTTCCATGATTTCACGCGAAGCGAAAGCAAAAACGAAAATACATGCCTTGATTCCAAAAGCAAATTTGCAGTGTTTACGGAAAGTAAATTGGCCATTATAGAAACGCAAGAAATTTAAAGAGACACTTTCGAATAGACAGACACTTTTGAAATAGAATAAACTTTATACTGAACACACCAGCAAAAAAGGTTAGACAATTTTATAAGTTTTGCGTATTTTCAACAAAAACTTAGTTGTATGCAAAAGATTTTGGTACACGAAAAGCGGAAGTGCTGAATAGCCTTATAATGAAAATCACGGCCAAAGAAAATGATACAAATGACATATTGCAAACGCTTCGATAACTCTGCACTGATGATGATAACAGGAGTTATCGAAGCGTTTGCAATATGTCATTTGTATCGTTTTCTTTAGCCCTGATTTGCATTATAAATTCAAAAGACTTCTTTGGAAAGACGCATTCAATACAAATGTGATCACATAGCGGGAGTGCCGGAGTGGACTACACCGTGTGAAATAATCAGCAAGCCTTCCCGGCCACCAGTTCTCAATCAAGGTTTTTGCTCCGTAGCTTCTTTGCCTACATGTTGCAAACTGAAGAACGTGTGCTTACGCAGTTTGGGTCACCACTGCGATCAACAAATATAGTAACATAGGTAAGCTTCAAACTGTCACGTAATCCGTTCTGGCGTAAACAAAGGGAAAAATAATAGCTAAGGCGTGATTGCTTTCGGATACAGTGCTGTGCAAAAATTCTTCACGTTTTCCTGTGCTTTTGTGGGGCAATACTGTCATGTGTTGTGACTTGCCAGCCGCGCCGCCAAATTTTTTTTCCGGAAACTAAAGCTTTTATGCTTTAGTTTAATTATTCCATGCGACGACAGGCAGTATTCATTTCGTTTCGCTCAAGCAGGTCCGAGACCTTTTCTCAAATTCATGTTACAGCTGAGTAGAGTGTAGCTCTGTGAAAAATATATTCGCAGTCACTTTAGCGCTCTAAGAATGCAGCTGGTTAATTCTTTTCATTTCATTAATGATTACATGGACGTCGCAGCATTAGTAGCAATCTTTTTTTTCTAAGTATTGGAAGGTGAGGTAATACATGTGCCAACAAATGAGTACTGACTCAAACCGATTGCAACGGCAGTTTCCTTTAGACCTATAGAAAGCATTACCAGAAATGATCCTCTAAAACGATTAATCACGATTGGCAAAATTTTTTTAATCGTGCTGAGTTTGCTGGTAATTAAATCGTGGTACTGGAGCAAATCTTCAACAAACATTTCTACGAGCGTAATCCTTATGACCAAAAATTTTGATTAAAAACAACTTCGAAATATTCCATTTGTGCGATAATGCACGCTATGCTCACACCATTACTTTCCTTATTACAATACACTTTTGTGCTCTCAATATTTTTTTATAAAATTCAACTTTGAAGGATAGACTGCCGAACCAAAGAAATTTAACACGTTTCTTCTCATTATTCAATCTTTTACAATGAGTAGCATAGCCTGGTTTCAAAAATTTTGCTTTGTAATTCCTCTTAAAACATTTCAGTAACAATTGACGTGTGGTTTTTGCAAGTAGTGTAGAAACACCTGTTGGGTAGAATGAAAGCTGATCGGTTTTATCAGTTGTTACAGGGATTCATGTCTTTATTGACCATTTCTAAACTGAAACGTCGACGCAGCTAAAGAAATAAAAATAATGGAAGTGCTCAACAGCGAAATGTTCACACTTGTGTGTGTTGCTCTGTACTGACTCACGATGGCCTGATGCCAGTATGGAGTCCACGATAAGAGTCCACGCGTCCGCGTGGTGCACCCGGATTGCCGAACAGAGTATTATTATTCGCACCAAATTGGTACGACAATTAAACAAGTGCATTCATGGCATCAGTCCAACTGATATTCACCAAACATTTGCACACACCAGGTGTGCATCTCGAAAATCGAAGCCCACTGTTTATCATCCACCTATTTGGTTTACAATGTGCGGAAACGGGAACTCTTTGGTTTCAAGTAAAATGGTCAGTTTATGAACAGCTTCATGTAAGTCCAGCTTTGTAGTGTACGTAGGAACAATAAACAATTTAAACTCGTCCACGCTTTCCACGCCCAAGTCGTTGTCCACAAGAAACCTATGAATTGTGAAAGACATATTGTTACTTCAAGAGTTTTCTGATCTTGCAAATAGTTGCAAAAATTTTATCAGAAGGAAAGCCATGACCATTCCGGGTCGTTTGCAAAATCCCATCCAAAGTTGTTTGCCGACTTTGGTTTGGTGTGTATTTTGACTTTTCATCACAAATTGTTACTTCAACAAAAGTTTGTGCTTCATTATCAAAATTGCGAGATGACATGTGGTAAACGGCAAATGGATCCTAGGAGACGCCATGCTCAGTCATGAATCCTAGTTTATCCATTTTAACGAACGCAGGCAAATTCCGTAATGATGATTAAATAAGAATTAAAAATATCTAAGCGTAGCATCTAAGTGTACTTCCAGATGCAAAGAAAAATCACAGACTATTAACAAAACACGAGCTGACTCGTTTTCATTAACCAGATTTGCAAAGTAAGTGCGATGTGTTGCATGGGTGCTTGGAGGCTGTATGTGAGGAGTCGTTTCGATTGAAATCGCTAGAAAACCTCTCGCGAATTACTGGCAAATTATACAGAGCTAGATGTTGAGAAATTTCACAAAGTGCAAAGTAATTTTGAAAGTGAGTACGTCACCACAGTTTAGAAATTATTTGCTTTCTAACTTATGAACTACTTACACCTGTGATATATGAAATTTGCTGTCTGATTATGCGTAGTCATTACTTCCTTGTAAGCAGCGTTTTTACTGACACTCAAATGATATTTATGCACTGATGCCAACAGCTTAGGATCGAATTACAGTATGACGAAACAGAGAGCATTGACACGTTCAGTTAGACTACTTGACAACACTCAGTAACTGTTATTTTTAGTTTATTTTAGTTCCTTAAATTTAGTTTTTAATTATTTAGCTTGTGCTAACTTCAGTTAGTAAATATTTACTATATAGGAACTATTAATTTAAACGAGGTCTTCAGCAAAGTGTCATCTGTAACTTAAAATATTGATAGGTATAGTGACATAGGTAAGTTTCCAACGGTTACGTAATCTGTTCTGGCGTAGACAAAGGAAAACTAACAGCTAAGACGTATTAGTTTTGAGATACAGTGCTGTGCGAAAGTTCTTCACGTTTACCTGTGCTTTTGTGGGGTACATTCTCACGTGTTCGGACTTGTGGCCCCAAATTATAAATAGAAACTATTTATTCAAACGAAGTTTTAAGTAGAGAGTGGTTCGTGACTTGAAACATTGATTTGTACAAAATGCTTATCTCATTTGCAAAAAAGTGCACTTTTACAGCGCAATCTGCGTTATTTTAGGTTTCCTCAAGAAACTAAAGGTGCATCACCCGTGTTAAGCAAAATGTTTTACTCACTGTACTTACCGAAGATCCAGATTATCATGCAAGTTTTGTCTCAAAAGACTAAAACCTGTCTTGTTTGCTTCGTGTGTGAAATTTCGTATTTTTCCCATGGATGTTCAGTAGCACTGCAAGAGCTTTATATTTACCGTTTCTTCAAACTAACCTTGCAAGCTGCTCAGTTGGAAACACGATGCTGCTGCTTTTCCTAGACTGGGTGCCCATTTTCATTTGAGAAGGGTAACTATATTTAGTTTTAAATATTGTTTTTTCGCGATTAGTTCAAAAGGCTATGTTAGGTTCTTAAAATTTTTTCGTGGTATACTTCATTTCTTTTTATTCGTTTTGCAAAATATTGTCTTTTTAGGAAGTGCAAAGGTAAATTAATTTCTCTAAAAATTTATTAATTAATATCGTAGTCTAGTGTTTTCCACTAGAATGTATTACTTTTCCAGAAGAGCCTGGTTTAACCAAATTGAATTTTTTTCATCGGTTTAATGAAAACGTATTTGCTTCCGAAAAATGTACCTTTTTACTGGTTTGTCCCCATGGTATCGATCTGCCACTGACGATCTCAATTTGCTTAATATGAAAGAAATTGTGCTTGATGACGGTGTGGGAGAGTTTGATGACAAACTTCTGGAAAAGTTCAGTTTTCAATATGTCTGTGTCAAACGTATGTTTTATATTTATATTTCTAAAACTACATCTGGATTTCTTTTCCAACCGAATTGAAGCTTTTCCACAATAGCCACACATTTTTCTTGAATATTCATTATTGCAATTATATGATTAAGATCTTTCAAACTCTTAAAGTATGCTTGCAGACATTGCCTTTCAAACAACTTTTACAACTTTCTAAAGTTTTACTTCTGATTACTATACCAGTGCATAGAACACAATTCAGCTGAAGCAAACCGTTATGATTGAAAAGCATAGGAAATTTGTCAGTAAGTACAGCGAAACAACTGATTGTGTTTTTTGAGGAAAATAAATACATAAATATAACCGCAGAGATTACACTTCCCACAATTGACACGACATAATCAACGCTACTTTGCCCACCTCTTTTTCTTAAGTGCAAACGTCATTGTGTTTCAAAATCGAGAGGAGGTCGTTGTTCGCCGATGTGGGATTGTTTCCGTTAATTGTATGTTACTGCGCGAGAAACATGCAGCGAGACGGGTGAAGCGTAACGTTGTGAATTACAAACATTTAAATGTGGTCAAAACGATTAGCGTAACAACTGATTGTGTTACTTGAGAAACACCAGTAGATACCTGTAATCGCAAAAATTATCTTGCTGACGATTGGCATCGCATGGTCAAGCTTGCGTTTTTATCCAACGTTGCTGTGCAGTTGAGACGAAAGTATCGCCAGTAACTTTCGGCCGAAAGCATACACTGAACGCCTCATGGACTTTGGACTTTCGAACGAAACAACTCAAACTGAAGCTTCACTGTTGCAACATCTCCGTTACACCTGGAAACAGCCTGATGCGCCTGCACAACCCGCTTTTCGGAAATCATTGGAGACAACCCGACACGAGTTGCCACCAGGTTGCTAACATCGCTTTTTCTGAAGAGCAAACCTTGTTTTTTCACGGGTGAAAACCTTTTTTCACTGGGCTAGTGACCGCTCTGTTTGTAAAAAACTACGAAGAAAACAAATGTTAATGAAAACAGACAATACAATCATTGACTGGACTTATAGATATTGTCTATCATGTTTCTTAAATACGATAATTTTTTCTTAAGATCAAATTCAATTGGTTGGAAAAGGGGAGGTTCTGGTTTTGTTTTCAGCGTGGTTAATACAAACCGAGCCAAAAAGCATAAAATATAAAGATGTAAATTTGCTTACAAGGATAGCGTTTTAACAAATTAATTGCGCATGTGAAAGATACGTTGTGACGTCTGAATGAAAAGCAACGGGTGATGCAGAAAACAAAGCAACATCTGATTACCAAAGTAAGCCACGAATTTTTTTCCTGTAGGTTCAAACAAAATGAACTGCATCCACGTCGATTGCAAACAGTACTTTTGTCCAACGTGATATAGTACCAGATTTCAAAGCACTTGCAAAAAAACAAACGACGACTGAAAACGGAATCGCTCTTGTTGCAAAAGATGTTTGCTTACTTCACGGAATTTGATCATGCGAGTCGTGAGTCACATATCATCGCTGATTATAGACAAGAAATATCTCATTTCGCTGCACATTCTCCACTTGGCTGAAGAATCGGTGGCTTTGTGTCTGTGATGCCTTGAAAGAAATATTTGTTGGAACATCGATTAAATGAGGACAAATTTTGACATGCAAGTGAAGTGTCTAATGAAAGATGACTACTCTGACATGGAAATGTTTCTGGAATGCAAAGAGCTATTGAAAACAGTGCTTAATTTTTTTGGTGATAGAATTCATTCACAGTCTAACCAAAAATACGCTTTGGCTAAAATTAGAAACACGTATTACACTTTCATTACTGAAATTAAGTGACTTTTACTATTCCACAACTTCAAACTATTTGCTGCAAAACACTCTGAACGTAATTTTCGATTTCAAAGCAGCTTTTGCCAAAAACGTGAAGTTGTTTAGTATTTCCGAAAAAATTAAACTGGCATTTTGACGTTTATACCACTGTTTCACAAAGGTCATACCAGGATAAACCGTTGTTTACTTGGGTGTGAATTACCATCGTACCACTAACTCCTTTCATCGAAAAATATCGGTTGCCAGATGTTCGGTGTTGACAGACACGATCGATGGAAAAATTAAGTGTTTTGAAATGAGGTTTTGTTCGTGCTTCGGAAGCAATTGGTGGCTGGCACGAGTGAACAGAGGCAAGAATCATTTCTTGCGGATGGTTCAGCACGTTGGGATGGATGCAAGCAATAGTAAGCTTTTGCTATAAAGTTGTTTTACTTCACAAAGCATTTAGTCTTAGCAGCGATACCAATAAAACTCGACACCTGGCAGATAATGTGACGCAGGATCACAATATGTAAAAGTATTGGAGTTTGTTAAAATTTTATTCCTGAAAGTTATGAATGCAATTATGCAAACAAATCTGTACAGCCTAGACTTCGAAATGGTGCTTTGAACGCTCTGAATTTGTGCAAACCTTTGCGAAAGCTTTGTGACATGAAAATATTGCGTTTGACGAATAAAATTATTCGTCTTTAACGTGCGCTTGCTGGCGTACGTTCATTCTGGCATAAATCTGATCTTCAACTACGAAGTGATCAAAACAGAAGGATATGACCGGTGGTAACATTTCACGAGACCACTAGGTCTTGAAGGAAAAGTACAGCTTTTTATCTCATAATTACAGTAAGAAAAACAATAGAAGATGCAAGAAATCTTTTCTTTATCAACAAGTTGGCAATGTCTATATATTTTGAAAGCTCCATAGAAACAAGTCGACGATAAAACAGTGGAAAACAATCGAACTTTCAAAAGAACACTTTTTCTCATTTAAATGTATAGCCCTAGCCCCAGGGATCAGCAGCATTCATCGGCGTCCCCTTTTCAAAACAGTGAGCTGCTCTAGACTTGAGCTGGTGGCAGTGCGATTCAGGCAGCGAAGGTCAAAACGTATGTAGGTCACTCGATTGTGAGGACAGTTTCGCTGTACTATCAACAATTACAGATGATGCTCCATTGAAAAAACAGAGCTGAAATTTATTTTTAACGGACATTGGCTATCACTTGAAGTATCCTACATGATGTTGGGTCCTTATATTTGTGAGACTGGAATGTCTTTTATCACCATTGCAATGAAACTTGGACATGCAAAGTAGGATACCGTTGGAAATGTTTGAAACTTGACTCCACTGTCATTGTAGGACTTTTTAGTGTTGCGGAAGAAGCTACTTGCGATTTCATAAACAAAAGCGTTTAGCAAACAACTATGGCCAGTATCCTGGTTGTGAGTTATCGCGAATGACGCTCTGAAGAAACATTTCTTTTCTGTTCATCATTTGCTCATTTGCACCTGATTTACTAAAAGCTTGTTGAGTTTCACAACGAAAGATTTACTGGTAAGGTACAATAAATTGTTTCCTAATTCCATTTGCATTGCAACGGAAGTAATATTTCTGCAGTTTATTTAAAACGCAATAAATATTTTAGAAACTTTAAACCACAGATTAACACCTTCATGCGGTATCTTTTAAAATTAGAATCAACTCTAAAAAGTGTTTTTAAGCAAATGCATTTGTTTTCTCACAGATACAAAGACCTTGTAGCTCGCATTATGCTTCCATTTATATCAAAATATTAACAACGCCTCGGTATTATTTTTATTCCTAAATTACTTTTTCGTTGAAAAAAAATGTTTTAATTTGTTTTGATTATTGAAGTGAATAAAAATTGAAAGTTCAAAACTTACTTTTGTTGATAATTTCAATTTACTGTAGAACAGTTGGGTTTGATTTTTGTCATAGCGGTGGCAAACATCATTCCACCTTTAAACGGTTTTTGGGGACAGGAATTCTGTCGTTTTGTACGCAGCCTGTTGTGGTTAACTTGGTCTTTTTAGCAAGTCTCTGCTTGTGATTTCTTACTCATTTGACTGTTAACTACATTCTAGAATAAAGCCGTGAAAACATAGGTTGCAATTATAACCTTGCAAAATGGGCTCTGCTGAAAATCAACAACCTGCTCTTCGGAATGGCATTTTGCATGCTTCTATCTATCCAGATCGGGGGTTGGAACCAGAGAAATTCCGAGAGGCGTTTCAAAACCTGATGGATCGGATTCTGGACTATCATGAAAATGTTGGCAAGCTACAAGCTTGTCCCGATGTCAAACCAGGTAATAGTTTCCATAAATTTTCTAAACTAGTCTCAGTCTGGCTTTGATGTCTCCATAGATCTTTAAATTTTCACCAATGCATGTAATTTCGGCATTTTTCAGAAAGGATTTGACTTTCCAAGTGTCTTTTTCCAGAGTTTATTAGACTGTTTCACTATTGCTGCCAGTTTTGCGTTACAAGCATGGAAATTAAGAATTTGTGTTTAGACCACTTCAACTTTTTTCGCTTCCTCATCTATCTGATTATTATCTTGCAAATCAAACAAATATGACCACCACGGAAATAGTGATAATGGTCATTACAAGAAAGAGAAATTTCAAACCAAAATTGGAGGTGGTTCACAAAAAAGGAACTGAAACTCGTTACCTTGCTTGACTGAATACCATTTTTTTCTAAAATGGATTGACCGCATTTCCTGAAGTTTTATGTCGTTAGTTCAATGTTTCTGAACGTTGCCAGCAAATGCACTTACTATGAAAAGATATTTTTTGAAACAAAAACGCAAACACAGCGTACAAAAGCGAATAAACCATAAACAACATGAAGTAGGCAATTTATAAAAGATTGAACAATACTACTGGTTGGTATGCTGAACTTCATTAAAACATATTTGTATTTTATGAATCGGTGGTGTATTGTCTGCATTTTTATTTGAGAGTCGCAAATAATTTTGGACGGCTAGTTGTCATGTGAATTGTGTTACGTAAAATGTAATCTTTACTTTATTGTATAAATCTAATTCAAAATTATTCTTATGTTTGGCTTGCCGATACCTACGTTTGCATAGAAAGCAGTCACGCAATTTTGATTAAACATCTACATGAAATTAAAGCTAAACATTTACCATTTCAGATGTTTTTTGCGGTAATTTTTGTGCGAATCAGTCCAACAAACTATAGCTGTCCTTGTATGATTTCACAATCCGGTCCAAGAATTGAATTAATGCATGTTAACCTTTAGACCAGCATTTCTTAATCATTTGTGAGTCACCCAGGCCTTGAAAATCCTAGTAAATGTTACGGTCCCTCAAGAAGAAACGTTGCAATAAATATTTCATATTTGGTCTTCATCATCCTAGCAGCAATCGATATGTCTGCAAAGCCTGTATATTAACCTTTTAGATCACCTTCACGGACCCCAGGTTGAGAACTCGTGCACTAGACGAAGTTGATCATTGTGCTTACTTTGGCGCTTCTCGCCTTGTTATAACTGTGTTCTCTAAACAGTCAACATCTTTGCAGGTTTTTTGAGGCCACTCATTCCAGAAACAGCCCCAGAGTACCCAGAAGAATGGTCCGATGTATTTGCTGATATAGACAAAATTTTGATGAAAGGAATGACCCACTGGCTTTCAACAGGTTTTTTCGCTTACTACCCCATGGCTTTTAGCTACCCTGCAGTATTGGCTGAAATTTTGTCCACAAGTCTTACATGCCAAGGATTCACGTGGGTATGTATCACGTTTAGTAAATCCGTATACAGTAACATGATGTGCCAGAAACAGGCGTACAGGAAGTTTTTTCAAGGGAGATCTGGAAACAGTTTTTCTTCAAAATTTGTGACTGCCTCTACAACGAACGTCCACTGAGACTAGCTTTACAGCCGCTCAGCTCAGTAGGCGCGACGTTGACTGCGTGATTCACCACGAACAGGGTGCTGAGCTAACAGTAGCACCTTTGTGAAAGCAAGAAAATGCAGTACTAGAGTGATCTCGTCGGGTGATCTTTAATGCTACTTTCTGAAACAGTATGAAGATTTTCGTGTTGGACGCTTCGGCCCACCAATCGAAACACTAGATTTCTGTTGCAAGTGGTCCTGTATCATCTGGAAATTTACGGAGTTTTCATAATTTTTGCAAATAAACAGGTTAAGAATATAAAATTTCACCCGCTATGTCAAACCAGAAGATTATCGAGAAATGTCAGATTCTGATTGTTTTCAAACCTTGATCTCTCATTTAACTATATGTAAATTTCTGCATCTAGATCAGAAAGGGTCATTTCGTTGTCTGTCTGCGGAGCATTTGGTTTTTACGTTGAGAAGTTCGATTCTTTTTCCGAAAACGTTATAAACACTGCTGTTATTCCTTTAAAATTTGAACACATTTTCTATTGCTAGGGGCTGAATATCTCCCAGACCTCTTCTCCTACCTCCTATGCTGATGATCCTAGACGTAATGAAAAGACTCTACATCAGTGGTTTTCGACCTGGGGCGTGATCCCCAGAGGGCGCGAGTAGTTATTTTATGTACACAGCTGTATTACATTTTCTTTATTTGAGGTTCAAATGGGAGTATTTGGGTTATAGTGGGTTGCTATAATGGATCGCAGTACAAAAAGAAGTTGAAAAACAATGCTCTATATTTTTGTTCAATTTTCTTTCGGTTTGTGGTTCAAAATTGAAAGAAAAATACCACGGTTGTATCTAAAAGCAAAATTTATATTATATTTGATGAACCGTCACATGTACACCAACAGCCTCGTGGGAAGTTGCTTATCAAATGGTTAATGCAGATGCCCAGGCATTCAAGTTCAATAGCTTATTCATAGTAGGAAAATTCATCCACAGAATAATCATCCTCAGGTTTTCTTTTATGAGCTCAACAGCGAAATAATTCTAACTTCATTATCCAATGCATTATATCAGCCAGCTGGGTCCTGTGAAAAAGTATAAATGCAAATTTCTTAAGTTCGAAATACAGACACAAAATTTTTGGAGAAGCTTGCAAAGTTATTCTGCGTAAGCTTCTGAAAACACAGTGATCACACCCTAAGGCAAAAAGCTTTAATTTTAAGGAAAAAACATGAAAATCAATATTCACTAACGCCATTTTACAAAACCTAATGTGATATTTCTTTAAACCTGCCTTGTTGCAAACAATCACAAAAACAATAAACACATTTGTTTCATCCAAATTTTTGTCGCAATCATTAGAGCTTGCACTTGCAAACTAACGCTAGTAAGTTGCCATCTGTTACACAGGCTGCTTCGCCTTCTTCCACTGAACTTGAAACAGCTATGAT
>JGI24021J15306_10004439_pt1 | contig 16313 bp, 11 predicted proteins | sample Ectturendosymbi1_FD_15306 | JGI IMG/M metagenome (IMG submission 15306) | reverse complement strand
TTTTTTTTTTTTGGCTATGTTTGCATCTTTGAGCTCTCCGACAGAACGTGATTTGACAAAACGTGAATTAATGTCTCAACAGCTTTGCTGATGGCTGAAGCAGCCAAACTACATGTTTTGTATTCATCTAAAATACTAACATTCATCTAAAATCAGACTTATAAAATATTCATAATGAACAAAAGGGCGGCCTTGGGTATACTTGCTATTTATGTGTCTTCCAAGATAAACTTGATGCAACTGCGGCCTGAAGTCTTGCAAAATAAACTACATGCGCTGGAACGTGCTTTAAAGATTTCTGGCAAACACACCATTTTCTATAGATGAAAGTTCCATTTTTAAATGAAGGTAAAGATGTGACCAAGTATCTTTAGAATGCCACAAAAATGAACAAAAGTTTGTCACAGGTTTTGAGTTTGAGGATAGACTCCTAATCTATGTTTGAAATCAGGCTATTGAAAACAATTAAATCAGCTATATTGAAAGTTTGCTTTAAAGTTTAAACCGAAACTCGTACAAATTGGTTCATTTCCTGCATTGTCGAAGCATCACAGGAATCACGTTCGTTTAATTTGTCTGAATCAATCAAAGCTACTGGCGCGATTTACGTGGAAGTTGTCATCGAAAATCACCAGTTGCAAGAAGAAAAATTTGGTGATTCACTTTCAACCTGAAGCTCTTTTCAGAAAATCGAGAGAAGTTTGTAATGTGTTTAGCAAACGTTTGCCATGGTCTTTGAATTTTACGAAAAACCTATGAAACACATCAGGCTATCATTCTTTTCAAGTCTGTCGTTAATCCACTTCCAGACATCATCGTCTTCTAAGATAATTCGCTTTTGCGGACAAGCATAGGCATACGAGGCGGGGGTGCAGCAGTACCCCGGCTTGAAAAATTTCAGGGCAAACTCTGTTTTCAGGGCAAGCGCAAGTTGCTCAAAAATCCTGAATGAAAAAATATATTTCAATACAGTGAAGAATTTCAGGGCAACTTTGTTTTTCAGGGCAAGCGCAAGTTGTTCAAAGATCCTGAATGTAAAAATACATTCAATACAGTGAAGAATTTCAGGGCGAGCTCTGTTTTTCATGGCAAGCGCAAGTTGCTCAAAAATCTTGAACTGTGAAAATTTTTTTAATTGAATGTATTCAGCGTAGATTCACTTGGGGTGGTCCGTGTAATTTGGGCTAGTGTAGTGTGTGATCTGGATCAAAGTCGTGTCTGGTTAAAATGCCTTTGATCTGGACCAAGCCCTCGTTTTATGCAAAAAATCGAACAATCGGATGTCGGCAGGTCAACAGCTTGATGTAAGAATTCGCTAACTCTTTCGTTGTTCATTTTCGAGTTTGCGCTGTACGAATTGGCGACAAGAGTCCGGATTCTTGAAAGATTTACTCGGATTCGTTATTAATTAAAAAAAAAACTGTACTTTGTGGATGTGGATTTCCTGTTTTGATGGTTAGGAGTAACGTGTTGCAGACTCGTTCTGATTACCTCTTGCAGGATAAGACCAATCTTGAATCTGTTGCCCCAAATTCATTTATTCTAGGCGATGACGAGTTTTTTATTAATCAACAGCTTCGGATTAGGCACGTCGCTGGTCACGCGTCGAAATACAGGCTATTGGAATCGATAATACATAACTTTGACACATAACTTACTATAAAATATGCTCCATTTTTTTCGGAAACGCTTTTTGCGTCTTAGATATTGCTGTAATATGAAGAAAAAGAGAAAACCGTGATATGTTTGTCTGATCGGGAAACACTTTTGTGAAATGAGCTACGTGCACAACTTTGTACAGTTTTAAAAAGTGTTTGCCATTGCAAAATTTTCATGTTTGCCAACGGATTCATATGCAGTGAATGTCAATAATTCCTGGAAAGTCTTCTAGTTGCTGATAACTATTCGTGAAATGTATGCGAACGACAACGAACAAGCAGTAAAACATCAGTAGTTTTGCGACTATACATCTCTTCAAAGTCTTTGCAACAATAGACAAGTATAAACATACGAAAATTCGAGGCAAATGTGGCGTAGCAAGCAAAAATTTTATATAAAGCAACGGTTAGAATTGCTTTACACTGTGCTGACCGATGCGCGACCTGCAGGCGTGGCATTTGTTTGCGATTGCTTTTCAGCATCTTCACCAGCGGGGCCTGGCTCGGGAGCTAAAACAGCGCTGGGGGGATTACTTGGCTGCAAACCGGTCCGCATTCCACTGAAAACACAGCAGATGAATATTAAGCCCAGCACAGCAAGTAGAACGGTCAAATCCAAACGCCGTGTGTGACTAATACTCACTCCGCCTGCCACGAATAAAGTTCCTAGCAACAAGTACACAACCATCACAGGACTGCAGCTCCTGTTCAAGGAAGGGAATCGGGATTTCCAACTGTTGCGAGAAGGTTGCTGCGGCCACGTTTCCGTTGTACGGATCACCATCCGTCCCATGCTAACTTCTGCGATATGTCTTTCAAAACTTTCGAGCCATTGGGGCCTGCGCAAGTTTCTAAAGAGCTTCAAACAAGAGTTGTCTTTTCAAAAGGGCAAGCTTTTGCAACGAACACCATAGCAAGACCTGCAAAAAGCAAGCAAAGGTTCCTAGGAACTCTTGCAAGAAAACAATAGCAGTTATTAACATAGTCATAAAAATGAACCATTTCTTAAACATTTTCGTGTTTGGCCAAACTTTGTTGCTACTTTATCACAAATTTTGAAAAGCATTGTGTTACAAAAGATATCTTTTCAGGTAGCACTGCATAGAATGTTCAAAACGATTAAAAGTAATCCTTTCCCAATAACGTAGCAAATAAAGCCTCTCTACAATTTTGATGAATTGGAAATTGATATCGAGAAGTGATTTCTTCTGCGTGAAAGATTTTGCATTGATGTTGCCGGCAAAAATTGCTTCGAAACATCTTGACTTAGTTTTACAAAGGTGCAGAGCGACTAACTTGACACTCTTGAGGGATAACAGTTAAACGAGAAAAGCACGCCTCGTAGCTGAAGTAAAACACTCGTATGATATCATGGAAGCTCAAGCACGTGAAAGGCTGTGGTTCAATGGAACATTTCCTTATCTGAGTGAGGCACAGCAGGGATGTTACGTTGGGCTAAAAGACATTTTGCATCAGGTTGTTGCGAAGCTCTCATCCCAATAGAGCTTTGGAAGGAAATTAGTGCAATTCAGTGCAGTTTGTAACCGCGTGTCATTTTTAAACTTTGAACACTTAACAAACACAGCATATTGAAACGGTCATACTCAAAGTTTTTGAATTTTACTTTCATCAAAATGAAGAAAAACGATGCGATTTAAAGAAACTTGTAAGGCAGATGTCAGCACTTGACTGAAAGTAACAACAGATTAACATTAAAACACATTTTTACTTTTTTAAGGCAAGTATTGAATTCACATAATCTATCCGCTCATCCACTAAACTCTGGTTTAGTTTTGTTTTCTTCGAACTGCATCGTAGTTTGCGTGAGAGACAAACAATATTAGTATGCTTGAAAAAGATGCGCAATGAAATTATTGGAAGCAAGAAACCAAATTACTTTATTTGTGCTCTATTAAAATTAACAAATTATAATCCTCAAAATTTGCTGGTTTGCATGTTTTGGTGAATTGTTGAGTTCTTACGCAATCGAAGCCGTTCCCTTGATAAAAATTATAAATTATCAGTTGAGTGCAGGGGTGTAGTGGGGTGGGAACGCGTGGGAAAGGCGTTCCCACACCTTTTTTGCACTAGTAACGTTACTTGAAGATTTAGATTTTTCATTTCAATTTCCATGTGTAGCACCTGGAGCAGCCTAAATGAATAAATGACAAGTTATCTCGTGTATAGCACCGTAGCAGGGTTGTACAATTACGGTTTGTGACATCAACAGTGGTATTTGCGTACTCCACGCTTCGTCTGAATGTAGGCGTTTATCGTAACTCTACTATTTTCATTTCACAATAATTAGTAGGGTCATTTTTTATGACCTAATAAACTTGATAGAATGACTTTATTTTTCAGAAAATACAGTATGACTTTATATGACCAAATAGAAATGACTGAGCTACAGCATAAAACTCCTGTACAAAGAAGTATTACCATCGAAAATAGGCATAAGAGATGGTAGCCCCGTGGTTTGTTGAAGCCCCGTTAAGATATACGGTTCAAACATGAGCAAAACATATAGTTTGGTCTGAAGCAAATTGTAAACATGCATGGACATTGGTTTGTTTCTTTGGGGCAGCAAGAAGATACATTTTTAGGCAGTACATTACATTTCATCCAAATAATTTGGTTTACTTATGTCTTTGCCAACATTCGCAAGGGGCCCAAGCGGGTTCAATTTGTAGGATGCAGCTTAGACCTACTGATTTAATAGTCTCACCTGATATTTTGAGATTGTTTTAGTGGTTTCCTTATTGAATTAGATTGAAAATATGCAAAATATGACTTTATGACTTAACATGGAAAATATGACTTTTTAAAACTTTATAACTTTTGTTATAGACTTCGTAGGGGTGCGATTTTTGCTTCAAAATTTGTTTCATAGCTTCCTGAAGTACAGAAAAAATATGACTTCAAACGGCTTTAGTAATTAGTCTTGAAGTTTTCAGGCCGTTGCTGAGAAGGTTACAGCTTACCTGAGTGGATTGCGAGAACTAAAGGAGCTTTTTGCGTGTGAGGGCATCTGAGCAATATCTTGTGTTATAGAGTTCGGCTTTAACCTAAATCAGGGGTGTAGTGGGCACTGGGGTAGAAACAGCGTTCCCACACCTCTATTTTAGCGCTACACCCCTGATTGAATGCCATTGTAACTATGGCGAAGTTCAGCTAGCCCGCACCCGATCATGTAATGTAATATATAGGGGTGCTAAAGACAAATGTATACAATAGACAAAATTAACTTCAATTAGCGAACAAAACACATCTCATAGCTTTGAGTTGTCAATACCAAGTCTCTCCTCACATGCATTCAGTGTTTTTAAGGTGTTTCTAGAGACCGAAATGGTCTCTCAAATTTTTCCAACGGTCTCTCAAAATACACTAAAACCATACTGCACGACCATCTCGATATTTAGATAAAATAGTTGCGGTCTCTTAAAATATCTTAACAGCCAACAAGGTCAAACCTTACAAAAACCCTGCATGCAATATCCAAGAATCATCTCTGAATATCTGGGGAATGTGGATTTCTGCCTTGTACTCTCATGTTTCACAAACTACGATGCAGTTACATTCAAAGAAAAGGTGGTATGCTGCGCGGCGAAATGAGTTCCAGCTGTAATACATAGCAGAAAACTCGCGAAGCTATATTTAATATTCTCCTGTACTGCTGTAGGCCTAAGGATCTCTACTTTCTCTAAGCTGGGTTCACTTCCTGCTCTGCTGTCCTTTCAAATATCTCCTGTATTTTTGCTATGTGCATCTCTTCACAATAAAATTGCCTTCTTAGTTCATAGCAAAAACATCCGCCTGCGTAGTTGAATAAGAATAGCGATATAAATCTTTAAGTGTACATTCGTTTCAAACCCAGGTTGAAAATTGAAGTATAGAATCTGAAGTACAAGTTTGGAACGTGAGATGCGGAAAATTACCAAAGCATTTGCGCGTATTGTTTTTTTGCTATGAACTCCAAAACAGGCAGTTACTGCTGCAGGGTCAACCTTAGATAGTGTTTGACGTAGGATATTGTTGTGTAACAATTAACTGGTTCTCTTTGAACAGAATTGAAGATGCACTGACAATCTATCCTCTGATAAGAAACCATGCTACTGCTTCGTGAAAACACGCTAATCTTCCAGAAAAACTAATTTTACGTTCTTTACAGAACCTGCTCGAAAACACGCTTTTTTCATTTACGCTCCAAACAGAGGTCGTATTGGTTGTAAAAGCAGCACTGTTGCAATTCAAGCCGAAACTGTTCTGGCGGAAGCTGCAGGCTTAAGGTATGTAAACAGGTAACTGTCATGTGTTTTCATGTTTCTGTTGCATTGCCTCTGTGCATTGGTGGAAATCAACTTCCTGTAGCACAAGCTTTCAAATAAATGGCAATCTTTTTACGTGCAGAAGAGCAAATAATTTTTGCAACTGCTCGATGTAACATCATATTTTCAACAACAGGTCGTTGAATGACGTAAGACTAAACTCTTCTTGTCTATCTTTACTAATCGTTACTTCTTCGTTTACAGTTGAACTTCATCGCTCCCACCACTAGCACATCTCTATCTTCACCGCTCAAAGTTCACTGTACACAGATCTTGATATGAAGAAATTATCAGTGAAACTTTTTGAAACTTTCCCCCGGCTGCGTCGTTGTCACCCGCAAAGTCGAAAACAATGCAAGAGATTCCACCTCATCAACTTCCACGAGCTGTGACCGCCACATTTCATTGCCAGCATTCCATGACAAATGAATGTATTGAGTGTATACTGTTGTGCATGCTTTGAGCAATTCGCAGTATGCTAGCAACAATAGTGCTAAGATCACAAACGAGTTTCGAAATTCTACCCCTCCGAAAGATTTAAGGATGCTGGACATGCTGTTACTTCAGGTCATTGTCAGGCTAAGGGCAATGCAGATTACTCGTTGCAAAATTCGTCTTCAGGATTTTGACGAATGCAATCAAGCTTGCGTCATGAAGCCTTCGCTGTCACACGGACCACAGCGAATACAATATCTGCACCTGAAAAACTAAGTAGCCTAGACCAACTGTGAAATCAAGCAATAAAACATCACTAAAGTACGTAGACAACCACTTAATGTTGTTCGCAATTCTAAGATCATTTCCGCATGATGTCTTTCGAGCGTGGACAGAGATTCCATAGCTTGTCCAAAAATGTACAAAGAGCTCCTTGTTTCTGACAGCGGATTGTATAATTCGCAAATGGTAGTCATCTTTTATTACGGCCTACCAGTATAAGCGACAAGCCGGAAAACTACAAGAGCTAACAACTAACAGTGTGTGCTACAGCAGGGGTCTCCAAACTTTTTTGACCAAGGCCCACATTAGGTAATAGAGAACATGTCGACGGTCGAACGTCTTACCCAATGTGATTCTTGCCGTTGCGGGATATGTTATATTCTACCAAATCAAAAATTTTTTCGTAGGTACTGTATATTATTTTTTCATCATTGACAAAATAGCTTCGCGGGCCGCATCTGGCCCGCGGGCCGTAGTTTGGAGACCCCTGCGCTATAGAATTGAGTGCAGATGGCATGAGATGGGGATTAGAAATGCATGTCCAGAAATTCCAGAAGGAAAGCACCTAATGTCAAAGTAGCCAACCGTAAAATCAAAAATCACGATGAGTTTGAGCTCACAAAACAGTGAATATGTGGTAAGCAGTTGACCAACTGGCTTAGCAGGAGAACTTGTTCAATGCCCTGACGGCTAGAGCGAAAGAATGAACAGTTGCGGTGGAAAAAGTTTCAAAAATTTTCTGTTGGTCAATACCCAAACACAAAGTACTTCCATCTAAATTTCAACCAGACGCTGCAGGTTAGAATTTCCCAGCAATCGCATCACTTGCGGCCTTGCGCTTTTATTTGCAAATTGACCATCAAGATATGATCCAAGCCAGGGGGGTTTTGCAGACTATTGCGATATCTTGATGCGATGACTGGCAGTACTATCACCATTGTTTCAAGGCCAAAAGAGAAAATCATCTGAATTATCCTACACAAACAACTTAATGCTGCTCAACCCAGAATACTAAACGATTAACTTTATAAGTTTTTGATAGTAAGGCTGTTAGTAAAACATTTTTTTCTAATAGGATAAGGAAAAACTTTCCAAAACTACTGAAGTCTACTTACCTCTTAGCAGTAATGACTGGCCAATCACTTCTCACATTTTGTAGCTAAACCTTCACGTAAACTATCCATTAAAGGCCCAAATTTAATTGGTGTCAGAATAGCAGACTTTGGTTCTTTTGTTACACTATTTCAACAGAAAAATGCAATTTTTCAAAATTGAAGCAGACAATGTATTTCATCACAGTTACGCAAAATTCTGTTTCAAAATGCTTTTTTCTGCTCTTCTAGGTCTTACCTTTCACTTCAGTTGAAGTAACGCTAATTATTCAAGCGTACTATTGGATGTGTGAAGCTAGTGTTTGGAAGTTCAAAACTGTTGTTTGCTTTGTTGTTCCTCACTTTTCTGCATAGGCGTACGGGAAGGCATTTTACTGAGGGGAAGAAAAAAGTGCCGTGAAAATAACAATCTGGCCTAAAACTAACTTTTTTAGTTTAATCCGAATGGGGCCTGAAACGTCTTGTAAATGAGTTCTATGCAGTTGAATCTGTTTATAACGGCTTCTTATGTAACGTCAATTCAACTGTAACGTTACATTTTGTTCGGTCCCGATGGCATCTTTTACATGCATTTCAATTCGCTTATAATGTCAATTAGGCAATAACGTTCTTTACGCAATCCCTTAGAGGTGCCGTTATAGGCAAAATCTGCAGTTACCTTGCTTGTTAACACAAGGGGGTGAAGTCTCTTGCGTGTTGTGTTATCCCAGACAAGAAACTTTACGGTAATTGCCTTTACTGATACAAATATGTACGCGATTCCGATGGCACAACGCAATGATTAAAAGCGCCGGTTCCGGATCGAAGGGTCTGAATCCCTACACCTGCCTGTGTTATCGTTGCTGTGCGCTTGAGCAAGGCGCTTAGACGCGCACTCAAGAGCCAAGCAGTCTGCACGTCCGTGCGGTCCGCTTCTGCTGAAGATTGCACCTCGGGAAATGAAACACGCACTCAAAATGCATGTGCCTGTACGTATCGTATTCGTATACTGTCATATGTGATTGTGCCATGTACAGTATTGTACGATGTTCTGTCGTAAGATCGTTACCATTCGAATAAAGAAAGCATGTACAGTTGTTTAGTAAACTGGAAAGTGGAATTCATAAAGTACTTAACTTTAATGCAATGCAATTTTTGAGCAACTTTGTGCTTGCCCTGAAAAACACCGTTTGCCCTGAAAATTTTCACTGTATTGAATATACTTTTTACATTCAGGAGTTTTGAGCAACTTGCGTTTGCCCTGAAAAGCAGAGTTGCCCTGAAACTTTTGACTGTATTAAAATATTTTTTATCATTCAGGATTTTTGAGCAACTTGCGCTTGCCCTGAAAACAGAGTTTGCACTGAAATTTCCAAGCCGGGAGTGGCTGCCTCCCCCCGCCTTGTACGCCTATGCAGATATGTGTATTTTCCCTTTTCTCATTTGTGCACCCTTTTCAGTGTACATGTGTTCACAAAGACTCATTCAGAACAGATGAACCAAAACACTCGTTATATAAAAATGCAATCAAACTTTTATGGAAATCTTAGAATTTAATGTGCCTGCGAAATCAAGTTTGTCGACAAGCGTAAACTGATCCCCAAATAGTGTAGCGGCTGTAAAACGATGATACTAATGGTGTTTCTTATGTAAAAGACTTCGTCCGTTTCTGTTTTGTACGGCTTCGTTGCACTGCACTGACAACAATTGATCACACGCAACTGCGTGAATGTTAACGTGTTAACATGTAGGCTTAGTCTGACTCGTGATGCGTTCCAGCTGTAGGAAATCTGTTATAAGAAACGTAGCTATTTTTGAAAGACGGTGCGAATATTCTGAACAGCTAAAAACAAAGCGCAAGACTGAATTAAAATAACCCACATGTCAAATTTTCTTCCCGTTATTGGAGCCATCGCAAATGAATGACAGCAGAGTCTTAATCTTGCAGATTCGTTGTGGGAACCTTTATGCGGTGCCCAGATTTAAGTTCCTCCCTAATGTGTTTTTGATAATATTAAATTACAAATCTCAGAATCCATATGGAGCGGTTCTTCCAGTAGACAAAATAGGCGATCACCTTGGGCTAAAGAGCTGGTCCAGTGCCGGTTCCTCTTTTTGTGATTGCAAGATTTGGGCTAATTGGCTTTGTGGTAACATGCATCAAACGGCATCAAATTTTAACTGATATTCACTGCAAGATAATGTAATTAATCATGTATGATGGGCCAACTGTTTCTTCGTGAACGGTCGCGAAACCTAATTTAAGTGTGATCTTTACTATGTCATTGATATTTGCATATGTCTGAGCAAGACGGGCACATATTATTATTCTGGCTTTAGAGCATTTGGTCTGATTCGTATGTTCGTTTGAGTGTATTCAAACGCTATGCGTTTTACTCTACGAAAACACTCCGGCATCATTCTGCAGTTTTCACTTCAGTGAACAAACTGCCCACACGTCGCATGGAACTCTCTGTGAAACAAATCAGGAACAAATCCAAAATCGTTGATTGTTCAGTTTGCGTTTTGTCCCGAGCTCACAAAGCTTCTAGCAAAGAAAACAAACGTAGAGTAGGCAAAATGTTTATTGGATGAGTTGTTTTTTGCATGTAAATTAAGGAAGAAATGTTTTAAATATGGTCACACATATTTCATTTTTGCGTTCCTCGGTATGTTTGACTTTGAATCCTGCAATCTCTTCATTAATTCCTGCCGAAAACTGTTACTGGTTTGCAGATGTGTGCAATGGTTTGAATCAGGGACGTAGCGAGGGGGCGGCAAGAGGGGCACAATGCCCCGAGCGCCAAATCACTGGGGGTTGCCGAAAAGTCCCAATAATGTCGCAAGTACTTTCTTCACTGCGGTAGATTTACTCCCAAAAAAACTTAGGTTCGAAAACGGGGGCGCCAAACTTGTTTCTTGCCCGGACGCCATCTAACCTCGGTACGCCCCTAGTTTAAATGTACAACAATTGTGGTTTGCACTTGTGCAGCATAAAGGTATTTTTTGCCACAAATCTGAATTGTGATGACAAAATTGTTGATTGTGATGACAAAATTGTTGTGATGGCGTTCAGCAGACCTGGAAACGCGACAACGCATGGCTGCACTGCATAGATTTTCTAGGCGAGGAAGAACACGACTACGACAGGCGATTCAAATACCGCGTAAGATGGAGCATTCCAACAAGACGCAAGCCCATCCCACGCGCCACAGCCTGCGTTTACTTCACGATCCACGTTTCCAAGATCAAACCGGATGTGAGTTTCGGCCGATTCAGTCGTTTTTTTGTTAATGATAGATCTCAAAACCTTTTGACAGCACAAGTTCGTTTGCTATCGTTCTCAAGAAAACTTCAAAGGTGTGTTAGGATAAGCGTGTAGTTGGTTAAAGGTGTGTTGCGACAAGCATGTAGTTGGTCTTGTCCTAAATAATTTGTTGCTTCGAAAGGTTTTCAGTATCTATGAAGTTAATGGACGAAATTTGGCCCTACAAGGAAAAAGTGTTTTCGCCATTTAAACCAATTTATTTTTACTATTTAAGAGTGAGACGTGAATGCTTCAGACTCAAAAACTTATGTGTCGAAAGAATCTGCCTCGATTTTATTACCGAGCTTAAAAATTATTACTCTTGGCTTGAGCTTCCAGGTTTTGAGTTGGGTCTTGAGTTCGGGCTCATACTAATAGCTTTGGTCTTACTTTGAGAAAAGTGGACTTTGGTTTTGAAAATGCTGCTAGAAAACAAGTGCAAAAACACGCCCTAGTCATCCACTCTTGCCTTTGTTAAATACTTCTTAAGAAACTCCAAGTTTGGCTGTTAAAAAAGTGGTAGAAGTTTGGGATTCATTTACATGTTTCAGGTTGCTTCACTTTTGAAATAACGGCAAACTCACTTTGTTGCAAGTCTGTTCAAAGCAGTACCTGGCCACACTGAGACCGAACGTCTTTACTCCTGGTGCTTCGGTTTTGACTGGTAAAACAAAGTTAATTGATATCCAATAATTTACACAATGGTTTCCAAGCTTTATCGATGGTTACTCAGTATTTTAGACCAGCAAGACGAAGCTGCAGCCTTTGTTTCACAGACTTTGCCAGTTGAGGTCTACTACGTATTCGAAGGGAACCGACTCGTGCACAGGTAAGCGGGGGAGGTTGATCGTTCGCAATAGAGTCGGGTTACGTCACATATATTTCGCTCTTGTTAATGTTTTAGCGGAAGCAAATGTTTTGCTAAAATGTCTAAATCTTACGTCTCGAATTTTCTTTTGCCGAGATATTTTTAAATATAGCCTTTGATTTTAGTTTATCTGCATATCCTTATGGGCACACATGTGGTATTTCATTCGTTTTGCAGCGATTTTGTATCTCTTTTAATCAATATCCGCAACTTTTTTCAATCGACGAATTAACGATTTCTAAACATGTCACTGGCTTTATCTCCTTACTGCGCATACAAACTATTGATTCCTGCAGCTTTTAAAGTTTTCAAGTTTCACTAAAGTTTCGCTAAGCTTAGTTAAAAGAACTTGAAGTTATTTTCTAGAGCCCGCAGGCCTTTGCTCAATCGCACGCTCCTTGTTCTTGTTGCAAATGTCGTTTGACTTTCCTCGAATAATATGGCGTTGAGGTGGTGTTTGGAAAAATAAAACTACTAACTGTTGCTACGAAAATTGAAACTACTTTGCAGTGTGCTTTTTTGTGAAAAGCACGTAAAGGGACTCTTGACGCTAAGATCAGTGGTGTAAGAGGCGGAGTTGAAAGGGCCCCCCAAAAGTTTTGACTTGGTAAATATCCGGGTTAAATCTCTGAAAATACGGGCAAAAATGGCGCCCAATGTACTTTGGTTTGAAGAAATAGCACCCAACACGTGCAGAATCACATGAAGACCTTTTGTTGGAGGTCATCCCAAAAACGGTCATCATGAGAAAGTATTCGCACAAAAAGTGGCCCAAAAATTTTCCGGGAAGTTTGGGAAAATTCGGGCAAAGATCCTTCGCACCGCCAAAAATTTGCCTGCTTCTGCACATATGCCTAAGATACTTTTCCCATCATTCATCAGATCCAGTGGTGGGTTTAAGGGGAGGCGAACTAGGCACTTGCTTCGGGCAGTATCTTCGAAATTACTCCCGGCATTCGCTCAGCAACGCGATACGTTTCTACGATTTTCACCTGAATCGCGTCAACAAATGCTGCACAAGCGGGTGACGTGACACAAGATAGATGGGATCATGATGTTTGAACCTTTCTAAGTGGAAAGAAAAATTCCTGCATGCAGAAAAAACTTAGGCAGTTTTACCAAAATCACAGATTCTTGTAGATCGCATAAATGAATGGATGAAAACAGTGTTTGGATGAAATTAATGACTAATGGTTAAGAACGCTGTTTACGTTACACCAAGATGCGGAATAATTCTCCCAAGTTAAATAGCGGAATTTCGATTAAAACGCGTCTAAATTAGCCTAAAACTTCCTTTTTCGTAAAAGTTGCAAAATTTCATAGTGTTATACGATACATTATCAAATGTTGCTCATATTTCAATTGTTTGCTTTTCAGGCCGGGGAAATCAAGATTTCGTGAAATTTGGTTGAAAGACATCATCGAAAGCAAAATCCTGTCTATGGCTGAAGTCACGTTTTAGCGTCTTTCTTTAATTTGCTTGCATACGCTTAAAGCTTCAATTATTTTAATAAATACCCGCGGTTTCCCGGAAAATATATGCTTCGCGTTTCAGAAGATTTTCTTGTTTTTTTTTATCGCGGAGAAAACAAATCAACAAACCTCAAAAGCAAACCCCTGCGAAACAATTCGCTAAAATGACTGCGCTATAAACAGTCACGTGGTAAAAACGCACGCGTCAATAAACTCACGCGATTGACAGCGACGCGTCATGAAAGACTTTACATATTCAACTGCGCATGGTCCTCCACATTTTTTTTCTACTTCTGATCAAGCACATGCTGATGCTAGGTGAGTTACCTACTAAACACACGCTTTGACTGCGCTGGCGGAAAGTCTTATGCTATGCTTTTTACTTTTTGTAGTTAATCTCTTCCTCACTATTAAGATAATTTGAAATGAAAGCGCGCGGTGAAACTGTTCGGTATTTAAAATGGCGTTAAAACAAGGTGGTTATAGCAGTTCCGTCGCCACGGAGGGCTTTCGTGGGCTTAATCCCCCAACCAAAGCTAAAGCTTCCATCCCCCCAACATTAAAATCAAACAATAAAATAAACTCATTGGAGTTGTTATCAATCCTTATTCTGTTCTGTCCTGCAATTTATGGACAGAACAGTACTTGCCGCTGTTACCTATAACATCGCCTCATCATTTTTGATATGTTTGTTAGGTAATAAACGTATTACAGACTTGAGCGCAAAATGCCAGCATTCATTCCTTGGAGTGTTGAACATGAAGTCAGCCCTTATGTCTAGTTGTATACGTCCTCAATTATGTCTTCTTCTTGATCAACGTATTTCATGTTGTGGTTGTTGTGAGAAAATGTATTATTGCTAGCCGAGATAGTCTACTTGAACAGTATCTTGTACTGCATAGAAGCAGGCCCGTAACCAGGGGGGCGAAGCCCCTCCTGCAAAATTTTTCCACCCCCTGGAAAAATTTGTTGGGCATAGTTTAAAACTGTTGGAGATGGTTTAAAACGTTTGAGCCCATCTCAGAAAACTCTTCTCCCTGGCGTCCCAAGCTGGTCACGGGCCTGTATAGAAGCAAGATACCTTTGGTTCTTACGACCACAATCACGCGTTTACGCAGCCTGCTGTTCAGACAGTAAGATAGACTTGATAGCGTAGTTGGAACAGTTTGACAATCAATGCTAAATCTTCCCGACAGCAGCGCAGGTAATGGATTAATGATTTTAACCATGTTGCGTCCACGTAGGCCTTTGTCTGTAATTTTCAACAATTATAGGCTAATTAAGATACAAAATAGTATAAACTTAAACATGTGCCGTGCACAGAAGATTACCAGATCTCGACATCAGAAAGGTTTGTGCAAGCGTATTTCAGCAGTTAAAAGCACGCTGCGCATGCTTTTTAAGCTAAACTCACTGAAGCTCATGGTAAAGTTTATAAATTTGCGCAAATGAAAAAACACGTTCATCGTGGTGCACTGCGCTGACCAGCCTCCGGTTTGATTCTCCAGCAACAGTGTTTTCATAACTGAAGGATGAGCTTGATTCTGGTTTCTTGCGATTTTTGCTGACACTTGCAATGCATCTCTAAATAATCACCGTCAATGAAATGACAATGATTAAAACTCAATTATTTTTGTTAAGCTCGTTCAAAACTTTTTAGTTGCAAACTACGGGTTTATTATGGGAATTTGTGAGAAAATAAGTAACACCTTTGTAGTTGCGTTGCCTGCAACGTGAATCACAGTTTGCAAATGTTGTGTTCTAAATTTAATTTGAATTTCAGAAATGTCAAGACCCCTGCACAAACGTAAATACCCCCTATTGAAAACTTTCTGGCGACCGTTCTGGGTTACAGGCAGGGCTGTGTCACCGGAGCCCAAATTTCAGGCTCCGGCTCCAGGCAGCGTAGGTTTTTTTGGCTCCGGTTCCAAAATTATTTGGTTTGAAAACCACTGTAATGTTTACAATATTGTATTATTATACCAGCACAGATGAACTGTCGCGAAATGATATATTTAATTGATACGGGTTCGCAAAAACATTTGCTTAGACGTGATCTATACACAAACGAGGAAATTTATGTGCAAATACGACGAGGTATCCCTAAGTGATGCCTGCATTTTGTTTCACATATTTCGATTCCCTCAATCGCATGTGTTAAAAAGTGCGCACCACATTCAGTTAAAGCTTAATGAAACAGAAAAAAATGCTACGGGGTCCGGCCACAAATACCTCCCAGGCGACCACAACAACACTTTTTCTCCGGTCCCATGAAGTGACGTTATAGGGCAGTTCTACTGTATAACAACTGACCAGCTCACCGGTTCCTAACCGGGAGGTTCACGGACCCCTGGGGATCCGAAATGCAATTATCGAAGGTGAAAGTTTGTATGTACCTGGATGTACTTTTTTTCAAAACAGCCGAGGTTTATGAAAACTTGCAAGTGTTATTACTCAAAAGCAGTGGCGATTCCAAGGGGGGCCTGGGTGGGCCATAGCCCCCCAAGATTTTTGCTTGTTCCCCCGTTTGGCTCCCCCAGTTTTTCTTAATTTCCCGTTTAAGTTCATTTGGTTGACATATACAGTAGATAACTTTCGGCCAGCAATATTTTAAACGATAATTTAGAAACCCTCTAGCCTGCATTGAATATTTCCCGAATGCATGATAAAATGTGTTTTTGTTTTTGACGGTCGGGTAACTAGAGTTGTTTATGACACCTCACGCCAGTGGTTGCTCGGATCCTGCGTGAAATTTAGTCAGACCGCGGTCGTGGTGTTGAAAAATTCATTTCGAAACTAAGAAACATTCCCAGAAGTGGGAAGATTGATCTTTCGTGCATTTCAGTGTAAGATGGAGCTGGATTATATTACTGT
>JGI24021J15306_10004438_pt1 | contig 16316 bp, 9 predicted proteins | sample Ectturendosymbi1_FD_15306 | JGI IMG/M metagenome (IMG submission 15306) | reverse complement strand
CCTGGCGCTGCTCGTTTGCCAACCGGAATATCCTCGCGTACCAGTAGTTGTACGTGTGTACCATAGGTTGGCAACCGCTGGTTTGCTTCGTCGACGGACCTCGCAGTCGCAGAGTTTTTCGCTACTCGGGAGTAGCATGACATAAGTGCCAGACCTTTCTGACATTCAGCGAGACCTGATCCAAGCTGCCAGGCAGTCAGTGCCTCCAACGGTTTAGAGGTGTGCGCAAACTTTATCCCTTGTGCATTTTTAAAGTCAGGGGGCGATGCACCCAGTATTACGCAGTATAGTAGTTATGTAATTGTCTGTCACAGCATCTTTTAGAAAATGTTTAGAATAGTTTGGATTTATGAACAAGTGCATTCCAAAATCTACGGAACGGAGATCAGTAAAGACAAAAAGTAGTTCTTGCCTATGGAAAGAGATGGAATTGTGATTATTTTTGAGTATCGCTGAGCGAAAGCCTCCGGACTAAAACACTGCTGAGGAAGATTTGTTTGTATTTATTTAGTTTAACTATATTTAACTATAGCTTGCCTACAATCCAGTTTCTTCCAAATAATTTCAGCTTACTTGCAATTAGCTTCACTGCTTGACAAACGAAACAAACGGGAATAGCTTTAACAGCTGAAAGTTTTTGGACTTAGTCTTAGACCTCCATTATTTTTCTTTTTCTCACCCTAACCCAACACACTTACCTAAACTCGAACCCTTAACTAAGCCCTAATCATCACTTTTCTTAGAATATTTTATATGTGCAATATTACTTTATGCATGTGCACATGGTGTGAAGTCAGAAATTTCGCAAGCCAGAAATTTCGCTTGACACCGGATTCGACTGAATGTTACGCCCGCTAAAAATTATCATTACAACCAATTGAATGCAAGCTATCATCAGAACGTGTTGAATACCTAAAATCGCTTTGAAAGTTTTGGCAAAACAGTGACAGATTGTGGGGCAGCTTGGACAGCTACAGCTGAGTAATAGGAAGCACAGCATGGTGCAGTAAGAAAATGGTTTCGATAACAGAAATTACTGTTTAGTATCATGCAACGTTTGAAAAACGTTTGGGTTTTTTAACGCTATTGACGACTCCTGGATACTTGCCGAGTTGCAACGACCTTTTTTATAGTTGCTTCTCGGAGAAAGCATGTAGGCCATTAAAAGATGATAAAAACAGAACACGACATTGGCTAATAAGCCATATAAAGTTTCCTGTAGCGTACTGAACAAAATTCATTGAGTTGTTAGTATTCGGCATGCGCTATGACCCTTCTAGGGGAAACCAGACCTAAAAGAGAGAAATGGTTGCATGCAGTCCATGCTATATTGATACGTACCAGGCATTCGCATATGAAATAGTCATTGAGAGGCTGGTAAACCAAGTCGCGCCGAGAATCTCTTTCTCATAATTAAACTAGTAGCAAGAGTGTATGTAACGTTTCCATAAGATGACCACGGGGTACTTAAGGCATCTTAAGCACGTCGTGGGACGACCATGTAAAAGATGGCAAACTAAAAGTCGCATTGGTTTTGCCCTGCAACTTACGGGTGTAGCATTGCAAGGAGTAAACAGAATACTGCAGGTCAGATCGATAACGTCATTATAACAGTGAACAATCCATGGTTCCCGATCCAGGGTAATAATTGGAATGCCGACCCGAGGTGGTCCAGTTTTAATAAATCGCTTTCCCATTTTCATATGTTTTGCTACTGTTCTGACTTGAAGGAAATTGAGATTAGTTCCCAATCATGCATAAAATTTTTACAAGCACAAATTCTGATTCTGGTAATTGTGCTGTGTTTTAATTTTCGCAAATCTTTCGTATAATGCTGTACAAAAAATGGATCCAGAAAAAGTAAACAAAGTAAGAGGTGCTTAAAATTGTAAAAATAAAGCATATGTGCTCAGAATGCGATAACTAAGCAACAACGTCACGAAGTGCAATATTTGCCGTTGCATCATCGCCTGAGCTCTGGTATTTAGACTTTTCAGAAATATACCAAAATCACTTCATTGACCCGAGATGTGCGAATCTTGAAAAATTGGTCCGTGTATGATATGGTGAAAATTTTCGCAGTTTGCATATGAAAACCTAGAAGCAGTTACTTCACAAAACATGAAATCACATCATACTGTCAAAAGTTCCTCAATGCATGTGGAGTAACTACAAAAAGCGCAGCTTTTGGTTTACAACCGTTCTTTCTTTTTGAAGTTTATGCATGGCGTTTGATTAAGCTGTGTGAGCCTTATTGCGGTTCACTAAAACATGCAAGGAGCTCAGATCAAATCCGTTCAGATTTGAACGAAGAAAATAATTGAAGTTATGCAAAGAATAACTTGTCATATGAACTTTTCCCTGTTGTGTATCATCTCTTCTGAAATATTCCCAAATTCGTTAAGTTTTTCATTAATGTAGCCTTTCAGGAGCAAACGTTTGTCAGCTAGCATTTTTTTATTTTGAAAAGTTTCCATAAAACAATTTGCAAAATTTGCTTTGAGCACTGTACAACACCTTGCTTTAACATTTCGACGGGACATATACTTTAAGACAGAACATTAAAAGTACCGGTGATCAGTTTTAGGACTGAGGACGTAGCTGGGAAGGAGCACACTACAGCGGAGTTAAGAAAACGTAAGAAAAACTCCAGGCTTACCTGCAGAAAATGTGTGAATAAAAAAGACATAGCGGCTAAAATTGATTTCTTGACTAACAGCGCTTCTGTTGCGAGTGACAGCAACGTTCGTTAACAACGAACAAAATTTATAAATGTGAATCTCTTCAGTAAGCGGTTCTCTTTAGCCATTCAAAAAGTGTGTGCCTCCGCCATTTGCCGGCATGACGCAATGAGTCTACTTTCGCGGAAGCGATTGTTGACCAAATGGCACGCCTTTAATGACTTTTGTCACGCCAAGGTCGAAAGTGCACAAAACCCGACAGTCAGCTGGAAGTCCTTAGTGGGAGCACATGGTTTATGTCAGAAGATAATGTACAGGTTATTTTGCAATTGACTTCCATCTTCAGTATTGAAAAAGTACGTTTGCTGCAGATGCCAGTGGACTCAGTCAGAAAGTGTGCTGAAAAATAGTATAAAGGTTCTGGATTTGAAGACTGTGTCTCTAAGCTGCTTTCCACGAGTACTTTTGGTTCGGAGAAGAAACTATGTACTGACTCCGCTTGAAAATTTAGCAGTATATTTAAAACACTTCGCAATGTACGTTTTACTGAGATCAGCGTTCTGGTTAGCTAAACACTACTGTTTGAGTCTAGTCACGAAATCAGTTGTTTTTAGACAGTGCCATTGTTCAATCGTTTGAAAAATGAACGTGGTGGGTTATTTGGGATAATTATCACGTTTTTTATCAAATGCTTTCACTCACGAAGTCTCTATTCGTCAAAATAAGTTGAACTGCACTTATAGTTGACCAGACGCCCCAACGCTTTGCGCTGTTATTGATAGACAACACGATTTTTTACTTTTTATATTTTGTGAGGCGTCGGGGGCTAAGTGTCAAACACTCTGCGCAATAGATTTTCATGAACCAGCCAATTTAATTGTCATTCTGCAACTTGTGTTAACAATCTTTTGCTGAATGCAAGTTGCGCTTTCCTTGTATCTCCATGAAATAGATTGCTATAAATTGAAGCAACACCGTGGTCAAGGCAGTGGGTTTGAGAAAAAGAAATTCGAAATATTTATTGGAGGCGCAGTTGCCAGCAAATCTGAAGCGTTCCTGGCTTGTAACGAACAACACCGCAGTAAACGGTAGCTTGCGCAACTCTTGAAAAACTGGGGACAGCAGTGTGTCTAATAAAGACTGTTGAAATCAAAGTAAAAGATGATGAAGGGGAAAGACTTCTGAAGTAAAATATACAAAACAACGTACTTCCGAATACACAGCCGCAAAGGGTAGGGTATAGGATGTAATGAAGCAAGTTGTAAAAATGCGGGTAGCTTTCCACCAATCCAAGGAAAATTAAGTTGGAGCCTTAACCTACTTTCTTATTGATGTTACTTTGCTTGGGTTGTTATTGGTAGGAAGTTTTTTAAAAAGGTCAATAGGTTCATAATCTTTAAAACAATTCAAAAAGAGTCGTTTTCGAAAAACGTCGACAAGTGTAGTTGCGCAAAAAGGTTAAGAAAGTGGTCGTTGCTTTTCAATTAAAGTTTGGAAGTGCATGTCGGCAGCCATGCATCAAACAACGATATGCCGAAGTACCGTGTCAAAATCCAGCTTGTTTTTTTCTGCAGATTCGAACGGCACCTTTCATCATACACTGAAAAGCAGATCTGTTTTCGAATTGTGAATCTCCGCTTAAACGCTCTGTATCTTTATGTAGAGTAACGGTCAGATCGACAAGATTCGGTTCGCATTATCTTGATGCTTCAATGCAGAGAAATATGTCTTTCTGCGTCTGTTTACGTGCGCGACTCTACTCTGTCAATATTTGCTCAATGTAACCATCAGGTCAGCTTGGGCTGGGCTTCCGCATGGCGTGCACGCAATCATTTACAACTTGCCTAGGTATTTACGAAATGCTCAGATAGCAGGCAGGTGTGCAATGGAAGCTGCGATATATATAATTTAATTTCCGAATCTGTTTGCAATTTATGCCCCCACGCCAACCGCTTTATTCTATTTTGTGCTGGTTAATGGAAGCCTTCTTTCTTGGGGATTTCAGCATGAAAGTTTTATCTATTTTTGCGTTGGTTTTGATGTTTTCCAGGTGATAAGGTTGCAGTAGAAATCAGAATAAAACTTGGAATGTCCGCAAGGTCACAAATCTGAAGTTTTACAACTGTTTGAGATGTGTCTAGTAGTTTAAAATAGCAATACATGCTGGTTGAGCTGAGTTTTCCAGCATCTGCATTTGCAGTTCTTTTTTTTTCTTGAAGCTTAGACTAAAGACAGCATTGTGAACTGTTGATGTTTCCACTTAATGGCAGGTTTCCAACTGATGCGAACAACGTTGTGTGAATAAACGCATCACTCACAGGCCAGCAGAGCTGACTGGGTGGCAGATGAAGACCGGAAAGTAAACGCCTATTTCGGCTGCAACTACAAGATATAGTCAGGCAGTTTCGGTTGAAGCTTACGTGTCATGTTAGGAAGATGTGCTTCACCAGGTGAGTGTTTAGTCCAGGGATATCTACAATATCCCGTGGTTAGTCGTACGGTGTTTATGTAATTTGAAAAGTGTAAAAAAGCAAATTACCGAAGGGTACCTTCGCTCTGCCTTGTGCCGCACAAGTTTTCAGCAAAAAGAATGTACAGCCTTTAAAGTATTCGTGTCATTTGTCTTTGTATGTAGCGATATGTGCCAAAAAACTACAATATAAAAGGACGACATTCACAATCAACGCAAATCATCAGTGATGACTTCATTAGACGTCAAACATTGAAAAAATTTTTCAAATATATTTTGTTGTCTTTTCGATGCTATACAAGATTCAAATAAAAACAACTCGATAAAAATTCATCTTATTTCAATAATTGGTTGTTCTTTCTTATGCAACTTTGCGAAACTTTCAAGTTTCACTCTATTGACAGTTTTCAAATATTTATAATAACTTTATATCCTATCTGATTTTTAATTTTCCACCTTACAGAATGCGTGTCGTACATACCAAGTTAACATTCAAAACTATTTTTGTTTGGATCCGTTGGCCGAGAACCACCCTAAGTCCTTCAATAACCTTATATCATGCGTCAGAATACTGCATTTCACTGAATAGATTAACTCAGTGAATGCTTTTGACAAGGATGGGTATTGGGTTGCACAACAACGTCAACAAACTCTACTTTCTGCAAATGTTTTGAAAGGGCGCAACACTTACAACCGATATTGTTGTAAATCTATGTGCGTTTTTGCATCCCGGTGTACTTTTCTAATTAGGCGCTATTCGGCCTTACCGTGTCTGCACTGACAAGTCTGCTTGCGTTAAGGCCAAAAAATAAAATTGTTGTTGTATTCAGTTGGTGGCGTGGTGCTGCTTTGTTCGTTGTTGTGAGCGTGTCGTATATATTTGCGGAGGCTGTGCCTTCATCGTTCTTTTTAGTGCTATACTTTGCACTGACCCTCACAGGTAGATGGAAATGTGGGTGCCTATCCCTTTGTGAAATATTATTCAGCGCTGAAATTGACAGCACATGCTAACTCGTTGCTTTAATTGTTAGTTTAAAGTTATAATGACAATCCTTAAAATTTATTCAGTTATTGTTCCATTGATGGAAAACTACTGAAGCATTTTCTTTTTTCTTGTAAACGCCTGAAACGCGAGCATCAATATTTCTACAACCAAGCAACTTTTGTTGAGAAATGTTCAAGTTTTAACCTCACTCCTGAGTAGCAAATGCTGATATATCCCGGTGTCACTCATTTTACCGTTGATGCAATCAGAAAAAAAACGCGTAAAACCTGGGTTTCATCGAAGGAAAAGCTCGCAATGTTTCCCAATGTCTCCTTCAGACCTTTGTAATTTCTATTGGTTGACCTTTGTAATTTCTGTATATAAAACTTGCTGTATTGATCTAACGCAAACATGTGCTATCCAAAAGTGTCTCTCTTGCTCTCTTTGTCTCTGTTAATCGTGACTTGTCCCTTGACTGTCCAAACGAATTCGAGCAAGTTTAAAAGTTGAAGAGCGAGAGCACATAATTGCACGGTGAGCGCCAAGGGTCGGTGTAGTATGGCACGTACTACAGGTCAAGATGTATACAGAAGGTTATATTTCAGGCACGATTGCAAATTACTTGGTTTACTTTTGGTTGAATGATGATAGAAATCCTACGGTCGTCTCCTGCAGTGAGTTGAACTTTGAACCAACAACAAAGACAAGTTCTCTTTTGAACTTTACTTCAAAAGAATAATGGCAGTTCAACAGACATCTCTCGTGAGGTTTGGCAAAAAACAGCAGGAATTTAAAAAATATCTACAAGTCAGCAATGTATTGTCATGTTGCTATGTTTTTACCCATTTCAAATCGAAGAGCAGGTTCCATGTAGGGATTATCCGAAAACATTAATACCTTACGGATGCGATCACTTATACCAATTGCTTGGAGAAAAATTTGACGGAGGTGACAAAACAACATTTCTTTCGGGCCAAACCAAAACTAAGCTGACACCTGTGTACGCGCAATTTTCATCCAGTCGAACGACATCACTGCGGTGTGCATCCTAATTTGTGCAGGTACAAAACAGCGTAGCAGCGCATTAGTTACGGTGTAGCTTCTGCTAGAAAATAGAAACTGGACTGAGAGCAAATTTTCAAAAGACACACGCATATTCTACGACAAGGGTGTAAAAGTGCGAGGCTGTAGCAAAGACAAACAGGAACTTTCGTATTAGTGCATGTTTGTAAATCTTTGTCTACTTCTGATATTATCGTATGCGTTTTCTGCTGCAGGTGTTATTTAGCTAGTTTTCAATTTCAAAGCGGTTAAAGAGGTTTTATTCCTATAAAGAAGATGACTGCGACATGCAATCATTCCTTAACCAATATTCGAGTGATCAGCTTTGCGCGAACCTAGATTTATCTCGGTAGTTTTTCTTGCAACTCTAACAAATTTACCACTGGTTCGTGATTTTTCATATTGACCGGCACGTCAGGTTATATCTTAACTCCATAGAAATTCATTGATCCCACTTGACTTTTGGTTCGGGTTCAATAGCGGCTCGATCCGTTAACCACGCATTCCCTATAAATTGGAATGTTATTTTGGCGGCAATCGATCAACCGTCAGAACTGCCTTGTTTTGCCACGAGGCGATTCACCGCAGTTGCAGAATCCGTTGTCTCGCTCGCTGTACCGCTGTAGAAAGGGTCTCCAAACTTCTTGCCAGAGGGCCACATAAGCTGTTACACAACAGTTCGAGGGACGGACATCTTACGTAATGTGATTGTTTCGGGATATGTTGCATTCTACCAAATCAACAAGTTTTTTGTAAACTTGTTAATTTTTCATTATTGACAAAATGTCTTTGCGGCCGGATGAAAATGGCTTCGTGGGCCGGATTTGGTCCGCGGGCCGTGCTTTGGAGACCCCTGCGCTATAGCATTGAAATGTTCTTTCTTTTGATGGTTCTTATTTTCATAGTGTTTTTTTTGCAAAACACCACTTGCCTGTCCGACCTCAGCCACAAGTTACTGTAAGTTTTATACAACGCAGGTCATTTTTAGCTGATGCTTTCAGCAACTTCCGAGTGGAGTAGTTGAATTTCACACGGATCATTAGTGATGCATCGCAATTCTCTTGCTGCGACGTTTGCGTGTAAAACAGGCTTCAAAGGTGGACTCTCGATTGAGTTCTCTCTCTTTCGGTATCATGGCTGATCCAACCCTCAGTGAATGTTTTCCCATTTTGTTCTGTTACGGGAGCCTTCCATAATTTTCCAGGATATTTATACAAAGTTTAAAGTTCTTGATAAAAGTTAAACGCTGGGCAACCCTTGCACGTTTTCCTGGGATTCTGCCACCTATGAGCAGTGGTTCTAACTACGTCTCCCAAGCACAGTTCGTGCGGCAGTCGTTCAATATTACCTCAAATATTTTGTGTAACAGACTTCGTTCTGCAATAAAAAATGTGTCAATTGACTTGTATAAAATTTTTTTAGTGCGGCGCTCTAACAAAATCGAAGGTCTGGATTTGGTTTCCTCCAGCAAAGGTTGAGAACCACTGACCTAGAGCAAGATCTTCAATCTTTCATTTGCGTATAGCATGGCCCAAAAATATGAGGTGTCGTTGTTCTATGCAACAGTCTTTTACGCTCTTGCCTCATTCTTTGAAGGGTTGTCACATGGTTTTGTAATGCTGTCCGTGGAAACGAAAGGTTCCGCGGTAGAACCACATTCCAGCTCCTTGTAGTTTTCCTGGTCTCTGTTGTAAGTGTCCAGGTTTCACAGCCATACATAAGAACGGACCACACGAAGCATTTGAGAAGCCTTGGTTTTTATTTGTACGCATTGAGTTCACTGTTTGCTGAAAGAAGCGTTGCGGAAAACATAAAAGACCGATTACTTATGGAGTTGGTAGCAACCTGCACAAATACCAATTGTTTTTGTTTTCACAAAACACATTACAGTATTTGCAAAAAATTTTGATCAGCTTGGTCTTATGGTCAAACCATTTGGGTGAAACAAAGTCCTGGTTGAGCTCGTCATGCAATTTAATACGAGCCACCCCCACCACAACCACTAGCGCTTGTTTTAAAATCGTGCACCAGAAAAAGTATCGTAGTTTTGGAAGACAGGTTGCCTGACGCTTGCTTGGGAAAACGATGACCTGAAATTTGTTTCTAAATTTGTGTGCAGCGTATAATATTCACCAACAGATTTAAAACAATTGTAACTTTTGTATTTCTAGGTTTGCTTCTGATTTTAAGAATTGCACATGTTGCACGTGGTCTCCAGCTGATGGTATCGTGTGACAAAGGGTTTGACATCCGGGTAACATCATTGTGCGATGGAAAGGCTGACTGCGTGGACGGAACCGATGAAAAATATGTGGGAACGGGTTTTAAATGTCGAATGAACGGAAGTAAAAGGTATCCGCTAGGGCAAGTTCAAAGATTATATTTTGGGTGCTAACCGTGGAAGCCCAACCATCAATAAAAATGTGAAGAATTCACCAGGGGGTCGTGCATACAAGTTTGATTTCCAAGAAATATTCCGGGAAGGTTTATCTTTGTGAGAGTATGAGGACTCTACTTACGTTCTGTCTTAATAAACGCTTGGGTTCAAAACTAAAAAACATATCTCGACGAGGGTAAGTGAATGCATGAAGTCGTTTTATCCCACAAGAGCAATTGGCGTTCGAACTAGATTTCGTCAAATCCTGCGGTTCTTCAGGGCGAGCTGTTGCTCACAGTTTCTGTTGCAACACAACTTAGCAAAAAGGTTGACACATTTTTCAGGGATTGACGTTCTATCGTAAAGTTTTACCGGTAGATTAAGCGCTACCTAGTGTTCACGACGAAAAATCAGCGAGGGTCGCATAACTTTGGAATTGTTAACGAGTTCAACTGAAGAAAAACATTGTAAACTGCTGATTTAAAGCTAGATTTATTGTCTACTGCTATGCGCCTAATAAAATCGACAGATACTAAAAATTTCTTTTATTTAAAGTGAGTGACTCGATTTATTGTTGTGGAAACTTATCTTGTTTAGGGTTGCTGGAAACTGGTGAAGATTTCAAAAGGATTTTGAGTTTTTAAACATTTGGAAGCCAACTGATTGGCATTTATTAAAGATTCGCATTATTACAGTCTGTTTTGATTCTACGTGACGCTTCTTCTGAAGTCATAACTACGAGCGGTGGAACAAGGGGGTCGGGGGCTTGAAACCCTCAACTATTTTTCAAATGGATCTGGGATACAAGGGACTCCGAACTATTTCAATGCATTTTTAGTTAGTTTTTCATTATAAAGTATATCCTCTTTAAGATTTTACTGAGTACCTGACCTTGCCCATAAAACAAGCTAACTTTCATCTTAACCGCCTCAATGTTGTGCCGTTACATCGGATACGCGTCATATCGTCTTTCACTGATGGCTGGATACAAAACATTTCTGCGACAAAATAATGAAGCGTCTGTTTGCAGAAAGGAAGATGGGGATTGTGGTGTGCGCAATAAAACTTTAAAATGTTACGTAGTTCGAAAGACATACTGCTTGCACAAGAGGTTGGCGCTCAGAGTTTAAGGATACTAAGTCGTAGGAGCGAATATGATGAGAAACATTTAATGTTTTTTGGTTTGCAAAACATTTTTATTGCGGGTTTGCTTCAAGAGAGCCATGCAGCCTATCTTTTGGAGCTAGCTTTATTGTCAGAATATGAAAGTATTTGATAAAAATCAGTGGGAATGTAGGTGAATTTACGCATCTCAATCTTTTTAGTAATCTTTTAGTACAAAAACGTTATTCCATTGTTGAACAACTACCGGTGGTGTCACAAGTCAATCAACTATGACGTAGGTAGCATGCCAAGATCTGACCCCCTTACTATAAAATTCTTTCCTCCGCCTCTAGTCATAACTGTGCGTTGAAATGAAACTGTCAGTCGAAATATCAAGTATGGGAGATTTTGCAGACATCGTTCGGCACAAATGCAACTTGTGCACCAAACATACTTCATTGTAATAAGTTTCGAAAATTGTGATAAAAATAGTCTGTTTTGACAAAAAGATGAATGAATCGAATCGCTTGCGTTAGAAATTTCAAGAAGTGATTAAACAACTGTCAGCGTAGTTAAAAGACCGATGAAATGGTAACATATCATCGACATACAGAATAAAACAACTATTATAAGCATTTGTGAAAACGATTAAGCCAAATAATACAAGGTGTCAACTTTCAAGCCCACAAAATGTTCTGAGTAGCAAAATGTCAGTGTCAAAATATCTCACTTGCTTGGAGTACTATCAACTTGTCTTCATCACCAGGCATCGTCGTCGATACTCCTCGCTGTATGTTTGAGTTTGACACACACCGTGGTATGGATCTACAGCGCTAATGAAAGAATGTTTAAAAGACATTACACAGCATCGTTTCACTTTGTCATAAATTTTGGTAACAGTGAACAAAGAGTTTGTTAGGGGCACACTGGCAAAAAGATGGTAAATTTTTTCATTGCTAGGCAGTCAATCTTAATGACTCAACTTCAGTTCCAACATAACCAGCTTGAAACCGCCTTCACATAGGAAGTAAAGTTGAATATCACAAAGTTCCACAGACTTCTTTCTCCAAATCTAATCATTCCACGAAATGCAACTGTATGAAAAATATGCATTTTTTGTGGCAACCACTGACATGTAGCTGTTTCCAGAAGCTGCGTACTCCCTCAGGAGCTAGTACGCGATACCGCAACATACTGCGATGATATGTCAGACAGTTGTTTTGATTCCAACGGCAATCTAGATGGGAGAAAGTGCTTTCAATGTCTCAACGGCAAGCAAGTGGTCTCCGTAACACAGGTAACCGCTCATGTTCGGCTATTTGTAAAATGCAACAACAAACAGGGGCGGATCCAGCCAGTAATTTTAGGGGGGGTCGATTTCAGTAATATTTGGCAGTCAAGTCTCATTATGAGATCACTGCTGCAAGAGACGTGAAGTATACTTCACCACACTGCTGCGACAAAACAATGGACGTCAAGATGGCCTTATATCGCGAATGCTGTTTTCCGAATTGTAAAAAATCATGGTGAAAAAAGTTGCTTTTGTAGGTTTTAGGGGGGGGGCGATCGCTCCCCCTGGATCCACCCCTGATAACAAACCACTATTCTGCTTCCGTAGTCTACGTAACTTCGTGCTGTACGCCTTGATGGTTAAGCGACGCTGCGCAGCATCATTTTCCGTAAGACATGTCATTTTCATCGCTATTAAAGACTCTGCAATGGCTTTACTTTAATCTCAACAGATCTGCGATGGAATTGTTGACTGCAATGATCTGTCAGACGAATGCTTGTGCCTAAACAACTCCTTGGCTAAAACTACGGCAGCAAGTCCTATCTGTAGCCAAGTTTGCACGGCCAGTCAGTCCGACCCACGGACGCTCTCCACTGACTGCGGAGCTTGTTCCATTGGGGAGGTTGCTTGCTCGATTGAAACCGTTTCGGCGGTAAATGACACGAGCACCCGGCCTCGGCAATGTATCGGTATGTCCCAGGTGTGCGATGGAGTTCGGGATTGTCCAGAAGGGGATGATGAACAGTACTGTCCTCGTGAGTTCCGCTGTGAAGGTAGGCTAACTAGTTGCAGTTGCAGCAGTTGAGTGTTCTGAGAAGCGGTAAGTGCAAACTGGTTGTAATTGGTTCACCAAAGTGTAGAAACTAAGTATTTAGATGGGAACATCTTCGCAGAGCTTTCAAAAATGTACAATGTTGGTTATGACCTGTAACTGACCTTGATGTTTTCAATCCACATATCCGATATAATTTGTGCCGTGGGTGGATGAAACAAAAATGAAAGCATCTATGCGAGCATTTCACTGAATGATAAAAGCAGGGCTGCGGAGCCGTCGCACAAATGAAACTGCTCCGGCTCCAGCTCCAGCTCCGGAACTTCATTTTCATGAACATGGTTCTGGCTCCGGAATCCGGAGCTCTATTTTGTCATATCCTGGCTCCGGCGTCTGTTCATTTTTACACATTAATATTTTCAATTGTCTTGGTGTGCCTCAAGTCGAATGGAAAATGAAATATATCTAGTACACAAAATTGAAGGAATATATCACACTTATTTGATTTGGTTGATCTAGTAATTTTTTACAATCAGTGCTCTTACCATGAGAAAATCAGCGAAAAATCAACAATCACAAGTTCAGACGTTGCGGCGAGCAGTTACTAGCAGAGACGTTTCTCAAGCAAAAAGTTAATGATAAAATAAACAAATTCTGTGAAAGCAATCACTGGCTTTGCCTTTAATGCCTGAGGACCTTTATGACGACCGAGATCAAGGAAACGTCTGTTTAGAAAATTAGATTGTCCGAGTATTTTGACACAGTTCCAGTCTTCCAGTGTTTTGCACTCGTTGCATGCTTTGCCTGTTGCAGTCTTGGCGATGCCAGCTAACGGCTCTGCCCAGGGAAACCATGCAAAGAGCGCAAATCACATAGTCGATTTAATCGATTACTTCTCTCATGTATTCTTTCTAACGTGCACACGTTTCAATTGACACAAATGACAAGAAGTGTTTAAAAGCCGTTTGTTGGAAGAAACAGTATGGCTTTCAGCAAGAAATTTACCGTTGGCTTTCTTTAAATGACTGAAAACGTCTGATTTGGTATCTTTTGCACTCAGGTTACATTAAGTAGTGATGAATGGCAAAGTAAAGCACAATTTAACCTGCAAGGCTCAGGATAAAATAAAACCGGTTACCATGCTGAAAACATAAAAATTGTTTCCACAAATGAAAACTTCAAGAAAAGTCCACGTTTGTTTACACTGCATTTTTATGCCCTCCTGAAAATGTACTGCTATGCAAAGCAATGCTACCAAGTAGTTATAACTTGCCTTTCATGCTATATTAGTAAATGTAATGGTTCCCAGTAAACTTTTCCAGTGATCTAGTAAATAGGCATACCATATTTTTGTAATGGAAAGCCGGGACGCTTCAGAACAACGAACCGTATCAGATAAATGTGGTTCATATCTTACCTGGAGTATGTACAGGCCCGCAGCCACGGGGGCATTCGGGGCAAAGCCCCTAAAATTTTTTTGTGTCCAGAAAGATATGTTTTAAACATATAATAAAAACAAAAAACTTGCCCTCCCAAAAATTTATTTTGACCCCTAAACATTAAAACCTGGCTACGGGCCTGAGTATGTAGCGATTTTGATTCCTATAGTTAAGACACAAACAAAAACTAAAATAATGCATTTTGCTAAAAAACAAAAACAATGTTCAAGCATTAACTCTAACAGTTTCCACATCATGAACTCTAACAGTTTCCACATCATGAACTCTAACAGTTTCCACATCATGAACTCTAACAGTTTTCAACTGGTAAATGAGCTAATTTATTAAATTAAGTTTTATAGTGAAATGCATATTTGTGGTCATTCTTGTTTTAATCATTTTCAAACATAGCAAATAAACAATACGAAACAATTGTGTTGATATGTGTGCTAGGCATGGTAGGGGGGCGATAGAAAGTTGTTTGTCAGAAAAGAGGGCGCTAGCTAAAAAAAGTTTGGGAAACACTGACCTAATGGTTTCTAATAAAAAATCCTACTTTAAAATGGCGTGCCCTGCATTACACGCTTAGGGCTGCAATGATATCTGAATCACACTCTCTACCATCAGCAATGATTACATAGCTTCGGAAGCTATGGATAGTGTATACCAACTGATTCATAACTTACTTCTTTTTAGATCGCTACACTACTACTGATCCGGTTTGATCATTGTGACTAGAAAGTAATATGTGGTAGTTTACAACGTTTCTCTTCCTTCTACAAGTAACACCACGTCTGTCCAGCTACTAGAGTCCTGTGCGGGGCGGGTTGACCCGCGTGGGTTGCGGGTACCCGCATTTGCGGGGCGGGTACGGGAACCCGCACTGCTATGCGTGCGGGTGCGGGTTGAACTTGCTGCGGGGTAGGAGCGAGTCGTACTTGGTGCGGGCGCGGGTTGAGAAATTCCTTGTGCGGGTAACTGAGTGTTGAGCCAAAGCACACGAACTTAATCAGCTAAAAAATCCCAAAAGACTTGGATGGACGTACTGAAGTTGCCAGCATTGCGCTTAGGACAGCAGGCCTACAGCAGTTATTACATTATGATGTAACAACCCATTGTTGCGAAACATTAGCTCAGGCTCTTGCCATGTGGTGGGTAAGTGAAAAATTTCCAATGCTACCGTCGTGCTTAGTGAGGAATAATTCAGCCTAGCAGCCCTTCTAAATGGATGAAAAACGCTTAACGCACAGCTATTTACAACTGGACTGAAACGTGTTTTTTTATCACCTCAAATATGTTGACTGCGGAAGATCAGATCTGTGTAAGAGTTTTGATTTGGCTGCCAATGAAAAGGATAACCGGCTTGGCTTTGTTGCTTGTTAAATTTTGTTAGGCTCACGCGTAATGAGTCGAGCCAGTTTTTGCAACTTTTTTACAGCTTCCAACAGCTTTTGAAATACACAGAATTAATGTAGTACAATGTTTTGAGCTGGTTGCAGGAATTCTATGTTGTAACTTTTTTCTTTTTTACATGCATCTTTTCACCGCTACTTTCATCAAGTAGGCCAAATGCGCAAAATGTCAAAGTATTATTTAATAAAACATGCTTTAGAACTATTTCAGTATAGGTATGCTCTCTTTCATAACCGATTTGAACTGAATAGTGATCTAAAAGCAGTTGTAGAAATGAGCCGACCAAACATCAGTCCAGAACTGTAGGCCAAATTGTTAAATTGCCAAGCAACTTCATGCACTGTGGAGCGAAGTTTTAGCATGCTACACAAACTGTTGGCAAAAGATCGCCATTTCTCGCCAGATAATGTTTGGAAATATTTAGCATTACATGTAATTAAATCGCTTGAGTAAATCACTGTCGTGTGAAATGCTTGTGCATAAATGTCGCTTTTTACTGCAACTTTTGTTAAAAATAAATGCATATTTCTCACAATTTTATTGCAAAAAAAACTTGCCCTAGTCATGATTTTTTAGTAGTTTTCAGACAGGTGGGGGTTTGAGACCGAAAAAGTGCTGGGCGAGGTGGGCGCGGGTTGGGATGGCCTGCGGAGCGGGGCGGGTTATAGGTGTGCGGGGCGGGAGTGGGCAAAATTTCTCAAATTTATGCGGGGCGGGTTTAA
>JGI24021J15306_10004435_pt1 | contig 16319 bp, 10 predicted proteins | sample Ectturendosymbi1_FD_15306 | JGI IMG/M metagenome (IMG submission 15306) | reverse complement strand
GCGAAACACTTTGGCCTAGCGGTTGGGCCCTAGGCCAGGCAACATGAGCCAAAATGACCCCAAAACTACTTCACTTATGACATCAGTCAGAAAAAATCCGCTCCCCCCAACCAAAAAAATTTTATCGAGTGCAATCTACTAGACTGGCCGATCCGTTTGAGGCCTTGAACAGCTCTCTAGCGCAATCTGCGAAGGAGCTAGGGCGTTGGTAAGGCAACTGAAAACTGCTATTTTTAGGCCGAAATCGAAGTACGAATATATTGTGCGCCGGTTCTCAAAGTGTTAACCCTAGCCTGTAGAATTTTACAGTACTACACATCACAAATCAAGCCGTCTGCGAAACTCATTACCATGTCTCAATACCACATTCAAGTCTATTTTCCTAGTTGGGTCCAAATCAAATGGAAACACTACATAACGGATGGGGCAAACAATCTGTATGCAGTGCTTTATCGTGTATGCAAATTTCGGAATGCAGAAGTTCAGGACACTTCATCCAAAGGAATGCATTTTTTGCACACCCAGAAAATATCCTTTTAGGAATGCTGTCAGATGATGACGAAAATGTTCAACGATTGGCTGTAAACAAGATTCTTTCTGTTGAGTGAAGCTGTCAGGATTTGAAGTACACATAGAGACATGCAAAGATTTTAGTGGAGGGTACACTGTTCAATCTGATGATGAAGAAGAGGAAAAGCATGATACTGTTGATGCCGAAATTCGTCAGTTTTTTGTACCGCAGATTAATTTGAAGGCCAAGGCTTACTATCAACTTACAAAACTGAATGAAGTTTGTCCGGCAGTTGTGCACCTAAGTGACGGTGATATTGAACATATTAGAGAAATCTACTGCATTTAAAATAACCTTGTTACAATCAGGCAGTGGAATGGCATATCAAATTGGTGACAGAAGCTGCATCAAACATTCAAGGATTCACAACATCAAACAGTTCAATGATGGGAAAGAAAACATCGATAAAAACTCACGTGGTAGTAAATCCATGCAAGTAGGGTCCAGTTCCGTAGAGGCAGACAAACCTTCAAAAATACAAAAGTTGTATGCACTCAGTGTCTATTAATAAATTGGTATGCAATGCACCTGATGTCAACATGGCAATGAATACATTTAGAAAAACAATTTTCATAAAATTCAAAAACCAACAATAACATTTTGCTGGCCAGATTTCCCTGCTTTGTAAGGTGTGGAATAGTGATGCATTTGCAAAGTTTTACATGAGTCAACTTCAACATTTTAACACTTTGATTTTTTTGTGTCCTGGCAGACTGTTGACTATGAAAATGAAAAACCTTCCTTATCGCCAATAAACTTACAACTACTTTGGCATCTGGCCACTTTCGGAGATTTTCGTGAAAAAAGCACTGAAATGCACGTGGCTTTGCATGGGAATTTCTCCTTCCGGTAAGCGCTACTGACCTGGTCAAAAGCTCAAAAGACACAGCAAGTCTTCTAGCTTGCACTCAAAAAATTTTTTTGGTTGGGAGGTATGGATTTTTTGTCAGTGACATCGTAAGTGGAGGACTTTTAGGCCACCCTGGCCAGCTTCACCTGGCCCTGAGCTCAAACCGTTAGATGGTAGTGTTTCACTAAAGCTTTTACTGGAAACTAGACAACAATCCGAGTCTTTTGATACTTTGGATGACCTGCTGGGGTTTCAGGTTCAAAAGTTATGATCTAAAGCAGGGGTGGGCAATTAATTTGGCTCGGGGGCCACTTTAAGAAGGTCACGTTCAACGGAGGGCCATACTTTGAACCATTCAATAGAAACAGAAGCAAATCTGGGTCCAAGTTAGCCTCAGCACTAATGTTAAGCTGTGTGCACACAGCATGATTCTAGTGCGGTGCGCATCTGGTGTACCTGCGACAGGTGCGGCGAGTTCAGTGCGCCTTTGTATGCACACAATTGTGCAAGAAGCGGTGCGTTCATTGAGCATGGCCTGGGCTGAACGGATGATTGAGACACCTGAAAGTCAGCGATGACATTGGAGTGCTGCAGCACAAGACTGTGCTTTACTTAAGTTCTGACATCATATGTGACATATTGTTAAGGTGTTACTAATTTTGTACACCATACCGTTGTACAAGGGTACAGAAGACCTGCTGCGGTACACTGCACAAAACATTGAAATGACTGGCTACATGCATTCAAAACAAACGCAAATTGCTAAATTTAACTTTGTGCAATGCCTCACAAATTGTTAAAAAAAGTAGTGCTGTCCATATTTCAGAAGAACGAAGCGTTGCATTGCACAAATTTGCATGAGTTGTTGCTACAATGGATTGCAGATTTAACACAATACCATTGCAGATTTAAGCGCAGAATGCACGAACGCCATTGTAAAGTAGGAATTTTTATTAGGAACCATTAGGCTTACTAGCAAGGTTTACCAGATTATTGGCAAAGTTCATTGGGAAACATTACGTTACAAGGAGTAGCATAACATGAAAGTTATAAATAATTGGTAGCAAACTAGCATTGCTTTGCATAGCAGTACATTATCAGGAGGGTATAAAAATCAATGTGAACAAATGTGGACTTTTCTTGAAGTTTTCACCTGTGGAAAAAATCTGTTTTCAGCATGGTAACCATCAGTCTTATTTTCTCCTAAGCTTTGCGTGTTACATTGTGCTTTACTTGAGATTCATCACTGCGAAATCAGAAATTTTTAACTTTTTTACCAAGTCAAGTGTGAATTTCTTCTCATACTATTTCTTTGAACAAAGGGCTTTTAAACACATCTTCGTATTTATGTTAATGCAAATGTGATCGTGTTTGAAATGGCACATGAGAGTCGACTTTGTTTTGGGCTCTTTCTGGTCGTTGATTCTGGTCGTAAGAAATAACAAAAGTTCCTCAGGCAGTGACGGCAAAACCAGCGATTGCCTTTCCATAAATTGTTTGTATTACCATACCATTATCTTGAGTTACGTTTCTGCTCGTGACTGTTCTCTGAATCGCCTTAATTTTTTATTGTTTTTTCACTGATTTCCTTATGGTAACAGCGCTGCTTGTAAAAAACTACCAGATTAAATTACTCAAAAAGGTTTGGTGTATTCTCTCAGTTTTGTGCACCTGATTTAATTCATTTTCTATTCAAGTTGAGGCACACCAAGTCAATAAAGTATTAATGTATGAAAACAACCAGAAGCCGGAGCCATTAAAAAGGGAGCTCCGGAACCAGAGTCGCACTCATGAAAACCAACAGCTCCATAGGTGGAGCCGGAGCTGTGTCATTTTTATGACGGCTCCTCAGCCCTGAATAATCCATGCTGTAACCAGGCACATAGACGATCCAGAGTAAAAATTTAACAGATAAATTGATGTATCAACAACCTGAACTATTATATCATAGTAAAATTTTGCAATTGCAAGAAACTAACAAGTTTTTTTGCAAGAAAGTAACAAGTCATAATATTAGGCTACTGAAGTTAACTCAGTGATCAATTAGGGGTTAGCATTTTCACCCCCTTTCTGTTGTTTCGCTCCACCCCCTTTAGATTTTTTGCCACCTTGCCATTCAAAATCGCCCCCAAGGGGCGATTCCACTCACTTTGAGAAACATTGGAGGAGATGATAAATCGATCTTTCGCAAATACAGTGTGTTTTTAGCTATCCACAAACTATTAGCAACTGTTATGTGGATGTTCGGCATCTTTTTCTTTACTTCAATATGAAACAGTATCTACAAGTACATCCCATCACCGCTCTTTTCCTAACCCAGAGCAGCGAGTCTGATGCATCAATATAGAAATTGGATCACTCGAACGCCGACCATATCAGACACACCAGAAAAGGATGCAAGCCCGTAACCAGCTTGGGACACCAGGGGGGGACGAAGAGTTTTTTGAGAGTGGCCAGAATTTTTTAAACTATGTCAAATGTTTTTAAACAATGTCCAACATATTTTTCCAGGGGGGCAAAAATTTTTCTAGGGTGGGCTTCCCCCCTTGGCTACAAGCCTGAAATGACGTGGCGTCTCAAAATCAGACACATGCACCCAAAAAATGCACAGAATGCATGCCGTGTGCATATAGCTTAATTGTGATGAGTGGGAGGATTTTTCAGATTTGAAGCTTTTCCTGAATGCTTCTGCGGGCCACAGAAAATGCTGTAGCGGTCCACATGTGGCTCCGCGGGCTGCTATTTGCCCACCCCTGATCTAAAGTAATAAAAAATATGTGACTAATTAGCTGAATAGATCATCTATTAATGTTTATTTTAGATCATAACTTTTGAACCAGAAACGCTAGAAAGTTGATCAAAGGCCCAAAAAACTCGGACCCAAGCGTAGTTTCCAATAAAAACTTTAGCGAATTACTTTGGCTTAGCAGTTGGGCCTTAGGCCAGGTAACTTGAGCCAAAATGGCCCCAAAACTACTTCACTTTTGACATCACTCACAAAAAATCCGCAAACACCAACCAAACATTTTTTTCAGGTGCAGACTAGAAGATTGGCCGATTCGTTTGAGCCCTTGAACAGCTCTCTAGCACAATCAGCAGAGGGGCTATGGTGTTGGTAAGACAACCAAAAACTGCTGGCTTTAGGCCGAAATCTTGATACGAATATATCGTACGCCGGCTCTCAAAGTGTTAATGCACTAACAGTAGCCCCAAGTGCATTATAAGACACAATAGTTCTCATTAGAAATCCTACATATTTGTAACATGATTCTAAATCATTTAAGAAAATTTATAATGAGAAACCTAGCTGCACAGCTCCAGGCTCTGCAGTCTGTAGTTACTGCAACTTGGAAAAAATTTTGAAATCAGCAGACAAAACAAGTTTGCTAGTGGAATAAGTTGCTAAAGCTGAACAAAGTGAAGGTTCAGCATTTTAAAAGATTATTTAAATACCAACTGGGAGGAAGAGTTATTGTAGATATCACTACCTGACTTACCCACTCCCCTACTACCCCCTATCATTACCCCACTACCTGACTGATCTAAACATTCTTGGATCTAGAGATAGTAATTTTATCTTGGCAACCAAAGTGATATCATTTGCTTACTGATAAATTTTCACACGTGCTTTACAGTTGCTGATGTTTTCTACAGTCCTACTTCTCATCAAAATAATGCTCTGTGATATAGCAAGATTAGAATGCCATCATGAACTGCTGTCGTATGCATCATTTTCATAAACAACAATATCATGAAACATGTCGTTAATCAAGCTCAACTTAACAGTGCTGACTGTAATAACCTCATTTTGACANAGAAACAACACCTTCAGGTGNATGCAAAGACCAGGCATAAACTGATAATTTGGCATTGATACCTACACCACTGAAAAGNTTTTTTTACATAAAGAAAAGTAAGGCTTTTACAAAAGACCTTGCAGAGAATTCTTACCAACATAGTTAATCTTTGTCAACTGTCTTGATGTTTGTGATTCTCCTAAATCAGGGGTTCCCAAACTGGGGTACATGTACCTCTGGGGATACATTTGCCTATCATGGGGTACATTTATTGTACAGCCACAATAAATTAACTTTGAAACACAAAATGGTGTCTACTTTTATAGGTCAAAAATCTAAACGTTCCATTAAAACTTCAGTGGATTTTTGTTATTTTACTCCACCTTTTTGTCGTAAGAAATTTTAGGGGTGGATGCTCATCTGTTGAAAGGCTGAAGGGGTACATGGCCAGAAAAGGTTGGGAACCCCTGTCCTAAATGATAAGATTTTAGCATCTGCCACAAACCACACAACCTAATTCTATAATTAACTCTTTGGCATCCAGCTGCTTTCGGGGATTTTTGGAAAAAAACGCCTAAACGCACATGGCTTTGCGTGGGAATTTCTCTGATCTGGTATGCTCTACAGACCCGGTAAAAGTCTCAAAAGATGTGGCAAGTCTTCTAGTCTGCACTTGAAAAAATTTTTTTTGCTTGGGGGTTGCGGGTTTTTTGTGAGTGACGTCAAAAGTGGAGGACTTTTAGGCCACCTTGGCTCACTTTGCCTGGCCCTGGGCACCAACCGTTAAGTGGTAGTATTTCGCTGAAGTTTTTACTGGAAACTAGGCTACAATCTGAGTCTTTTGATGGTTGGTTTGTAAAATACTGCAGGATTTCAGAATTTGAAATATCAGGACCAAGTTATTTTTAGAACCTTTAGAACAGCAGTTCTCAACCTTTTCGCTGAAAGGAGCCAAATCCAGGACTATGATTTTGTTAGAGAGAATTTAAAATAATATTACCAGTTATAATTTGGTAAGATAATTTTATCAACTAAAATAATTTAACATAAGTTAAAATTAACACAAGTTAAATTAATACATACAGGCAGACCCATATCACTCTGATAACGATTGTGTGAGGCATGCCTCCCACAAAGTTCATCACTGCAACGCAGAGCTCAAATCTGCAAGCTACATAACTCAACATCAGAATTTAAAAAGTTGGATTTAAAAATTTTTAATTCTCAGATTTTATGATATTATTGAAAGACTACTGAGAGCCGCACAAAGGGTGCTCGGGAGCCGCATGCACTTCTTGGAACCACAATTGAGAACACCTCATCTAGAAGCACTTTTATAGTCCATAGTTATAGAAATCTCAAAACCTAAAACCAAAATTATTGTTTCATTTCAGAAATCGACACCTTCCTTCATCTTTTGAGGGTTTGAACAGCTCTCTAGCATCGTGGGTTGGACACAGCTGGGTAAAACCAATCCAGCTCCAAAGGTGGTAAAATATCTCTGCAAATTAGCTGTGCCACGAACCAGATTCATCTGTACCGCATTTCCAAGCACTACTAAGCTTTATCTGCAGTAGTAATTAGACATGTCACAGTAAACTAAGTCCATGGTTCTCAAACTATGCATTGTTTAACTTGTTTTAATTTTCAACAGGTGTCACACAAAAGTAAGTTCAGTGCACTTCATTGAGCTAATAACAGTAAAATTAGTGCAATTTTATAACTTCAACAAAGAACAGTTATTGTTCAAGTGTGATTATGCTGACAGTAGATAGCCTATCTGCTATCTCAAATATCAATTCACTTTGCATGAGACAAATGAAGGCTGCAGTTAAGCAGTTGTAAAGTGGATGTAAAAAGGAAACTAATGTTGCAACCTAAGCGCAAATCTGCGATTGAAAATGACAGGCCTAAAAATAAATCTTGCAAGTGTAATAACAGCTATTTGGAGTTCACGTTCATATTGTATAATGGAGAAGAAAAACCTCAGTGTGTTATCTGCAGCAAGCTATTGGCCAGTGCAAGCATGCTACCAAATAAGCTTATCACATCTGCAATTTGTGAACAAACCAGGAACTTTTTTTCTTGGAAAGTAAATGATCTAAAATGGCAAGTTTCCACCATTTCACAATTAATACAACTCCCACCAAGGGCTTAATTAGCATGCTACAAAGTAGGCCACAGAATAGTTAAGTCTAAAATACCTCAAATCATAGCTGAGGAATTAATACTGCCTGCTGCAATTGAACTTGTAAGTGCAATGAAAAGAAACGCTGCCCAATGTTTAAAGTTGGCACCGTTATCTAATGATTTTCTTGAAAATAAATGTATGATCCTGCCTTCAAATCTGCAAATCTCTACATTTTTTTTACTCTACAATCTCCAATCTACATTTTTTCAATGTCCATATAAGCTCAATTTACTCAGTACTTTCCAGAGAATTCATCAAGCTATGAATGGATTCATGACTTTTTGTCCAATCAACCCCATCATCCTTTACCCTAACAAGAAACAGACTAAATTAACCTTACCTGTGAAGATTTCCTGAAAAGAAAGTTTTAAATCAGGGAACACGACAAATTTTTGGATTTCACTGAATGACAAATACCCATCTTTGGCAAAATAGTGCTACCAATGGTTATCCCTTGTGCCATGTCATATTTATTTGAACAGGATTTTCTGCCATGGCCATAATTAAAACCAAATATCGATATCGAATAAACTTCAAAAGATAAATGCAAGCGGCAGTTCCACAAATTTTTCCAATATTCGACTAAATAGTGAAAATAAGCAAGCTTACTTATCACATTAAATGATGCATATTTCTTTTTGATGTTCATCAATAAAATAAACTTTTGTTATGTACCGTATATACTCACATATAAGCTGACTTTAAAACTCCAAAAAAATTTTAATCAAATTAAGGGGTAATCCTGACAAACTACAGCTCAATTTTAATATTAATTTTAACTGTACTTCAAATAAAATGCAACATAATCACATTTGATTAAGCACAGTGCATTTCATATTGATACTCTTTTGTTATTAGCCCAAACAACACACCGTGGTATTTTGGGGGTCAGCTTATACGCACGTTTTTGCAAAATTCCACAAGTTTTTGCAAAAAAAGACAATATCCACACGTTGCATGACTAGCAGAGTGACAGTTGAACAAAATACAGTCTTTACGAAGTTGATATGCTATTGTGACAAGAGCATAGCAAGAAATATTCTTAGGATGATGGGAAAAAAACAGCCGATTCTGAACATTTAAACATTTACTGCCCTTGTTTTTAAAACATCCTGCATAAAACATGCATTTGTTTGGCATTTTTTTCTTTACAATACTGTGCATTTGCAGATTTAAACCGATAAATGAAAGTCTGCTGTCCTTCAATTGACAAATTTTAAAAGTTCGTTTTTAGTGAAGTTCAAAGCCTCTACTTTGGATTAAAGAGACCATTTGCTTGTAAAACTTTCTGGCATAACCACTTGTTAAAATCTCGATGTACTAAGCGCATAGTATGCATCAGGCTTTTTGAAGCTATAATTGCTGCAGTTGAGCAAGATTTTGTTGTGGTAGCCATTACAATTGCTCTTTTTATATTTGCACACTTTTGATTTACCCCAGTAGCGAGTTTGCTCAAAGACACCGGCTTCTAAAGCACACAAAAACTTTTGCACATGTAACACATAGATCCTATTGTCATCTAATTCTTGAGTAACTAATTGACCAGTCCATAACCACGGGGGGTTTGTTGCGCTTATCTCACCCAAACAAAGTTCCAAGCCCTCCCAAATTGAAGTATGAAACACTATGAATCAGTGGAGTTTGTTAAATTTTAGAATTTTTTGGCCAAGAAGTCAACATCGTATGGTGGCCTGTAGTTGTCATGCCGCATTGAAAAACTTAGTCTCACATTCAACAAGAGTGTGGCTCAAGTGCAGTTGAATTGTCATAAATATACATCGTCTTATCACATTAAAATACGACAAGAGTATTGTAGAAAATTAGCATCATGCAGGTGCAGGTTTTTTTTTAAGGTTTCGCTTTGGTGACCGCAAGGAAATTTTAAGAGACTGCTTGGAGGAATTTGAGAGATCGTTCTCCATTGATGTCATCTCAGGTCACTACATTTTGAGAGACCGTTGGAGGAATTTGAGAGACCATTTTGGTCCCTCAAAACACCTTAAAAAAACACTGCGCAGGTGTATGGCCGCATTGCAGAAAGCTTGTCAAAGTATCAGTAATGGTATTGGTTTATTGTTTCATATGACTCATTGAAAGCCATAGCAGTATCTCACAGTGCATGGATCTGTGCAGAGTGTATGCATTCATGCTTATCTGGAATTAGACAAGCCAAGTTCTAGTACTTGAGCACCATGCTGTTCTCAAACGTGAGACCATCAAAGCATCACAGATGATAAAGACACTTAGCATGCCGACTAAACAGTACACCTAGTTGCGCCCCTGGTTCCTACCAAAAATCGTCCAATGTGGTACTGGTCGTGCTATTTTTTGTTTGTAAGTGCTGTGAATATACGTTTGTACATCATATGGAAATTCTAGCATATGTGGAGCCAAAATTATGGCTAAAACCCTATTTTTTAACAAAAATAAAAACGTTACATAAAAGGTATGATTTGTCCTCTCAGGGAAAATTTTGGCCAGCCATAGCTTGGCAGCAGATTGAGTCATAGAGCTGTTCAAACCATCTATGGGTTTAGGAAGTCTTCTATTTACATTAAAAGAAAAATTTGGGGGTTTGGGGTTTCTGGTTGGTGACGTCATAATGGTGGCATGTTTTTGCACCTTTTTTACCTAGCCCTGAGTGCCAAATCAATGAGCTATTTTTTTGGCTCACGTTTTTTGGAAACTAGGCGATTATCCGAGTCTCAAAAGCCTTTGATTGGCATGCTAGCGTACCTGGAGCCAAAATTATGGCTCAAAGACCAAAAATTGGATAAAAATTCAAGTCCCACAAAAGGCAACCTTGGCCATTTTGGCTAATAACCAAACTTGCCAGCCAATTGAGCTACAAAGCTGTTCAAACCCTCTATGGATGGGGAAAGTCTTAAGTTTAGAATAAAAACAAAAATTTTTAAGTTTTGGATGTCATTTTTTGCTTGTGTTTACATGATGGGATTATGTTTATGCATATTTTATTTACATTTTGATGATGTCATCATCCCCTGGGAGCTGACCAAACAAGCCGATTTTGTCACTTAAAGTTTTATTGGATTCTAGGCTATAATACAAGTCTTACGGGGTTTGATTGACTTTCTAGCATTTCTGGTTCAAAACTTATGGCAAAGTAACTGAATATTAATTAGGGAAATCCCTGCTAATCCCTTGGGGCATTACTGTTCATTTTGTGTTTTTTGGCCATACTTTTGGCACCAGAAATGCTAGAGAGTCAATCAAGGGCTGTAAAGACACATTATACACCTAGAATCCAAACTGAGCCACAAATTGGCTCATTGGGTTGGCCAATGACATCATCAAAAAACTATAAAACCTACCCCAAGCATAACGTCATTTACCAAAAACCCAAAAGCCAAGATAAAAACTTTTGTAAATTTTTAAACTACACGACTTCCTGAGTCTTTGAAGGGATTCACCAGCTCTCTAACTCAATCTGGTGCTGAGTTATGGCTGACAAAAATTTGCTCTGAGAGGGCAAATCATACCTTTCGTAGAACTTTTTTATTTCTGTCAATAATGAGTTTTTTCAACCATAATTTTGGCTCCAGATATGCTAGAAAGCTAATCAGGAGCTCTGAAGACTCGGATCATAGCCTAGTTTCCAAAAAAATTGAGCCAAAAAATGCCTCGTTGGGTTGGTGCCCAGACTCAGGTAAAACATGGCCAAAAAGGCGAAAACATGCCCCCATTATGATGTACCCACAGAAAACCCAAAACAAGAAAATATTTTTTTCAATCTGAACTAGCAGACTTGCTGAATTCATAGAAGGTTTGAACAGCTCTCTAGCTCAGTCGGCTGGCTAGTTATGATGTTGCAAAGCTCTGACCAAACAATGGCACCAGCAGGACTTAACACATTCACTGCAGGTCTATGAATATATTGTACTTGGAAATTGGGGAAAAAACAGGGATATTTTGGTTGACATACCAACCGCATGGCTCCTCAGCCGATTGCGCTAGAGAGCTGCTCAAACTCTGAAAGACTCGGCAAGTCTTCGAGTCTGCAATGAAAAAAATAATTTTTGGTTTTGGGTTTTTTGTGAGTGACGTCATTAGTAATGTATGTTTTTGGCCATTTTTGGCTGCTGGTACCTGACCTGGGCCCAACCGCTAGAGTCCAGTGGTTCTTAACCTGTGGGGAATTCCCCACTGGTGGGGAAAGGCAGAGTTGCCAAGTGGGGAATGACCAGTCGGACAGTAGAACGTTGACTTATGTTGACTTACTTTACAAATCACAACCATATACAGACTGTTTTAATAACAAAAACAACCAATATACGAGGTATTGTAAGTCATTTACTTACTAAACACTTCATGGGTCAAAATTGGTTTTGTCAAAGACCGATGCTGTGGTGGGAAATGGAGAGTTGGTCCACTAAAAAGTGGGGAATTGGAGAAAAAAGGTTAAGAACCCCTGCACTAGACGGAAGTATTTTGCTCAAGTTTTCAATGCAAACTACTCTAGAATCCGTGTCTTTTGAGACCTTGATCAATTTTTTAATGTTTCTGGTTCAGAAGTTATGATCTGAAATAAACAAAGTAATTATCTAAGAGATTAATTGCTTTGTTTATTTTAGGTCATAATGTTGGAACCAAAAACCCCAGCAAGTCATCCAAAGTATTAAAAGGACGCATTAAGCCTAGTTTCCAATAAAAACTTGAGCAAAATACTACTATCTAGCGGTTTGGGCCTAGGGCCAGATGAAGTGGGCCAAAAAGGCCTAAAACAACTCCACTTGTGACGTCATTCACAAAAACCCAAAAACCCCCAATTTTTTTTCATTGCAAACATGAAGACTTGCCGAATCTTTTGAGGGTTTGAAGAGCTTTCTAGCACAATTGTTGGCGGAGATATTCGCACACAAAAACATGTGCAAACTGCTGGATTTTAGCCTTAGCCTACTGGAACTGAAATTGTAAGAGGAAAATCAACTGGTACTGGTGGATATTGCCATGGCCAATCCACCCGGTAGTGAAAGTGTTAAGCAGACAATGACAAAAAGTCGCTCCGTCATCTATTCTTGTAACTGGCCTGATTTTACTCTTCGTACCTCCCAGCTACCTATTTCATGGTCAGCATCCCTTCATGGTGGTAAACACCCACAGGCGTGCTGGTATCCACTGTGAGAACCATCAAAGTAAAGCATACAAAAACCAAAAAGGTAGTCCTTTCAATAGTTGTTTTTCCAATACTGCACTATATATTATGTTTCAGAAAAGTCACCAAAGCCCAAACATCTATATCTATATTTATTTGATTTTTTTGTCAGAAATAGTAATATTGTATATAAATAATACATTTTTCATTACTAATTTTCAAAAATTTGGTGCTGTTTTAATCATGAACAAGTATACATAACGTTGTGACAGGTTAATCAACATTCATAAGCAAAGTGCAATGAATTACACTAGCTTGAAAATAATACAACACATTTCAAAACCAACTCTGAACCTTGCGCTTTTGATTTCTTTTTCTTCTTTTTCTTTTTAACTTTCTTGCTGTTATCAGCATTGCACTCATCACTGTCAAGTGAGTTGATTCTGTCAACAAATAAAGAACAAATAATTTCCATAGGGCCAGATAAATTTTTAAAATTTAATTTCTTAATTGATAGTATCACAATGACACAAGATTTGTGTATCAATCAGAGTTATGGCCAGGACTGTAAACTCCAAGGCCAAGACTTGGTTTAAATTTAGAGTCAAAACTTCATCAAAAAGTTGGCACCAAGACCTGAATGTTTAACCCCAAACCTTGAGACCTGCAAATGTGTTGGGTATATCTGAACCCTGACAGCAATAAAAAATACATCTATGACTGAACACCGTTTCAACTTTGGGAAGATTCATCCATTGAGACTTACTGCTCCAGTTGTTTTTCCCCATGGATAAGCACAACAGCATGCATGAGCAAATGGAGTTTTACTAGGCCAAATCATTGCATCAACTGAAAACCCGATTTCCCAAACAAAAAATTGACATGTTTAGTTATACACTGTTTACCTTTGTGACAAACACTGGTGCTCTGAGCCATGACACATTTCCATCTCTACCTATCATCCAATACAGACGAATCCAGTTAATCGCATAGCCAATTTGCCAAGCTTTTTTATGTGTCTAACTGGAATATGCGATTATGTGTATCAAACAGATATCCACAAGTTTACCACGCTACTTGACTTCTGTCCACATTCTTGCCACATGACACCGTTGGTATGTTATAGCTTGACACCAAATGCGAAGATTTGTAAAACTGTGGGATATAAAAGTGCTTCTGGATGTTCTAAAAATCCCTTGCTCCTGATACAGTATTTTAAATTCTTGTTTAGCAACCCAACGGTGATCAGTTGAAACATAAATTTGAAGTTGTGGCCTGTGCATTGCATGTTATCTTAAATGTGCAAACTGCGCGTGCGACGTAATAATCGCCTGTATCAGTCATGGAACGCTTCCCGCACTTGTGTCACAGCCATTATTTTTCTGCTTCCTTTGCACTGTGCAATGCAGTTGTGAACACGTTATGTCTCACAGCTGTCGTGTACAATGATTTGTAGAAATGTGAGATATGGAAATGCTTCTAAAAGTTCTAAAAACCTCTTGGCCTGATACAGCTGGGTGCTGTACATAAAGATTTAACTAATTTGTTAGCCTATGGCATCATCAAGCTTTTATAATCCCAATGGCGTTTGTTATGCAACATTCAGTTAGGGCATTCACCAAATGAATCTTACTGATGTGAAAAAACAGCAAGAATGAAGCCAAACAAGTAACGAAGTTGAAACAGTGCATTGTCTGCGAAGAAACGCATGGCATAATTTCACATTTTAACACTTTGAGAGCCAGGCTCCGATATATTCGTATTTGGAAATTGGCCTAAAACCAGCAGTTGTCAGTTGCCTTACCAACGCCCTAGCTCCTCCGCTGATTGCACTAGAGAGATGTTCAAGGGGTCAAACGAATCGGACAGTCTTCTAGACTGCACTCGAAAAAATTTTTTTGGTTGGGGTTTGCAGATTTTTTGTGAGTGACGTCATAAGTGATGTAGTTTTTGGGCAATTTTGGCTCATGTTGCCTGGCCTAGGGTCCAACCGCTAGGCCAAAGTATTTCGCTGAAGTTTTCATTGGCAACTAGGCTCAAATCCAAGTTTTTTGAGCCTTTGATCGACTTTCTAGCGTGTCTGGTTCAAAAGTTATGATCTTAAATAAACAAATTAACTAATTAGTCAAATATTTTTACTAGTTTAGATCATAACTTTTGAACCCAAACCCCAGCAGGTCAATCAAAGTATCAAGACTCGGATTGTAGCCTAGTTTCCAACAAAAACTTCAGCGAAATACTACCTCTAACGGTTGGCGCCCAGGGCCAGGTGAAGTTGGTCAAGGTGGCCAAAAAGTCCTCCACTTATGATGTCGCTTACAAAAAATCCACATCTCCCAACCAAAAAATTTTATTTTGAGTGCAAACCACAAGACTTGCCACATGTTTTGACACTTCGACCAGGTCTGTAACCCGTACAGGAGCGGAGATATTCCCGTGCAAAACCACATGCGATCCAGCTGTTTTTTGCGAACCGCTTGAATTAACTCGGACGTCGAAGTGTTAAGCTGCTAGACATGGCATAATATCCCATTTGACGACTGATAGTTTTCTGCTAGACACAGCATGATTTCACATTTTGAACTGTGAAGTGTACTGTGCACCGTGCTTCAGAAAAATAACAGTCGTCAAATGAAACTAAAATTCGAAGTTGGTGTATAGCACAGGTGCACCATTTTTTGTTCTAAAAAGAATTTAACACATCAGATGCAAAGGTGTTAAACATAACATAGTCACATGCATCGGGTTGTTATCCAATGCCATTAAATTAACTTTAAAAGTGCTGCTTTCATGACAAAACTTCACACCCATGGGGATGAGACACAACCAGCCAGTGCTGCATACAATGTGCTGAAGTATGGAAGTTGAACACGTGGTGTTGATTTTTGCACGTCGGTGAAGGAAGTCGTTTCGGCAACCGTTGCTTAACCCCTTAATGTTTGCATTATTTTCCACTTGTTGAAAAATTATTTCTACTCAAAATTATTATCAAATATTAGCCTAAAAACTAAATTGTGTGCTATTTTCCAATTCTAAGCTTTCTTGGGGAGGAATGGATTCATGTGTCGAATTAGGGACACTGGTCGTTTGGGCCAGTTTGTATGGAATTTTGAGTTTTCAAAAAAGGATATTTTTATTTTTTGTCAGTATATTTCATAACAGAAAAGCAAAACTGAAACAAAATGGTTACATGAAGCAGCACTGTTGAAAAGAAACAACTTTGAAGAGCTGAGTCATTACAAAATCAGATTTTTATGAATTGTTATCAATTTGCATTGAAATGATTGCCTTTTATCCTATAAACATAGTATTTCTCTAATGACAGCAATGCAAAGACGAACGTCAGTGCTTTTGTAATTATTTACGCTACTTGTTGAAACATCGTAACCACTTTACGTCTTAGGAATTTGAAAGTCGTGTTTTTTTGTTGAAAAGGTAATTTTTTTCTTTGTCTCTAACAAGGCATTCTAAAACTGATAAAAATCTTTCTTATTAATGGTTCGCGCTTCGTCAAAGGAAGCATTGCATATACCAGATCAACGTTTGTTGCAAGTTTTGAAAGTATTTGAAAATGCACAAGAATTGCAGTTGAAGTACATTACTGTTAATAGGGCTTGAAAAAATTGTGTTTTTTTAGACTAGCGATGCAGTCGAGAGCGTAACCTTCGAGACCGAGACCTCGTTAAAACTTCGAGACCGAGTCTTTATCAAAAACTGAGACTGGAGACTTGAGCATTTTGCCAAAATTTTGTTTTGAATGTCGTCATCACTTCTGAGTTGATTTTTTTATTTCCGGC